>Ga0325402_1003440_pt1 | contig 14278 bp, 7 predicted proteins | sample PopdelMetagenome_22_FD_207212 | JGI IMG/M metagenome (GOLD analysis project Ga0325402, IMG submission 207212) | Populus deltoides microbial communities from Bellville, Georgia, United States - Xylem-PdKOR-R3 | ecosystem: Host-associated > Plants > Phyllosphere > Stem > Wood/Secondary xylem... | reverse complement strand
ACACAGCCAGTACTAGGGTTGTGCTCTTTTTTCACCTGGCTTTGAATTTCGTTCACTTGTTGAGAACAAAGCTTAGCTGCTAACTTTCTCATGCCAATTTTGAGTATAGGAGCTGCATGTGACGCAGTGCTTTAAAATCATCATTTTCGCCATATGATTAAATGATGCAGCGTTATATTTATGGTTTTGTTCATTTTTATATTGCTACTAGACTGGTGCCCGCAGCGTACGAGCTATGCTGAGTACACGCAGACTATATTTCCAGTAAAATATTTACTTGTCGTAAGTGTTTTTTTTTTTTAAATTCTAATTACTTTGTTATAGTAATGATCAATTAAATAAGCTAGATTTATTTAAGTCATGTGAAAAAAAGACAACAATAATAAACGAGAAAATATATGATATTTAGTTAAATAAAAAGGATAACACAAGATAAAAAAAAAATAAAAAATTAGTGTGAGTTTAAGAGGCGAGCTAGTTTGGATTACCTGACGAACCTGTTTTATAGGTCATGAAACTGAGATAATTTAGTAGAAAAAAGAATTGAAGATAGCCACAATACTATTTATTTTTAGAATACAATCTCAAATGATGATACTGGAAAAGAAAATAAGAAAAAAAATATCAATCCCTGTTAACTTTTCAAACTCGTGACCTAAGTCATCATACCAAAAACATTATATATGAGAAAAATTATGAAATCCAATCCCTAGGAAATGAAACGTTGAAGGATAAATTGAAAAAAAATTAGATAATTTTTTTCAAAAAAATAACAATTAAAAGAATGTGGGTTAAAATCAAAAGAAAAAATAATTCAAAAAGGCAACAATAAATTTTTAATTTTGAAGTTAAATTGAAAAGAATAAAAACATTAAAAAAATCAAAAGAATGAGGACCAAAATAAAAAAAATATAATTAACTTGGATTGAATGGTGAAATTAAAAACAATAAATTTTTTATAATATGTTAAAAAAATATATATCAAAAGAATAAGGATCAAATTGAAAGTACCAATACATGATAAACAAAATTGAACATGTAGAATTTTTTAATGTCCTTTTTTTTACATAAAAAATCTTAAACATAAATTGAAAAACTTGTGAACGCATCTAATTACATAAATTATAAACTATTTTGTAAATAAATTAAAAAAAGCCATCAATGATAAATAAAAATATAATTGGAAAGATTGAGTGACAAATGTAAATCAAGATATTTAATATCGTAATACGGGTCATTTACCCGGTTGTGTTTAATGAATTTATTTATGAAAGTAAATCTGTAACAGAAATCGACATACGTCAAATTTGTTGAATAAAATAAAAGAAAACAAATCTATGCAAGGCTGCACATATTAAAAATATTATAAAAAAATAAATCTTTTTTATTTTTAAAAATAAATTTAATCTATAAATTATCAATGAATCACACTAATCTCATTAAAAAAAGTTAAACATTCAATATAATTAAAAAATAATTGTTATTTAAAAAACTTAAATAAGACAAAAAAAAATCACAGAGAAGCGGTATGATTCAAAACATAAATGCAAAAACTGTTTTTAAAAATACAAATAAAAAGAAGTAATTTAAAAAAAAATTATAAAAAAAAAGAATCACGCTAGGCGTTGTGGGTCTGGTAAGCCAGGTCTAGCACCGAGCTCACAAAGAAAGGGCTTGTGCGCGACTTGTAAGTCCAGGCTTATGCGCGCATGCCTTTATTTTTTTTTCTTGAAGTTAACTAGGTTGACGACGTGTCCCTTGAACTATTTTTTACCACAATAAATGACGTGTTGTCTATAATTGCCTAGATTCCGACAATTGTTGTGGCCGTAAAAACATGGCTACTGTTTTTTCAATCTAAGAACTTATTTTCAACTCATCCTTGACCCAAAAACATCTAGAAACGCTTTTCAAACATTGTTTAATCAATCCATGGCCTTTTAAAAACGCAAAAGCCTCAAAATCCATAATCAATCCAAAACAAAAAATATTTCAGAGTTTAGATTTTTTTTTAGTTATTTTCAAGGTAAGAAAACACTCAATCTTAACTCCACTCATTATATGATACCATTTGATATGAAAATTGAGTTTTTTAGTTGTTAGAATCGTCACCAACAACAACTTTTTCTCTCTAAACTGAAATTCAATGACCCCTTCTCTTCTCCATTGAAAAAGGACTATAAAAAAAAGAAAATAAAGCATGTTACCATAATGTAATGTTTAAAAATTATAGGGATTGATTACTTAATAAATTAAAAAGACGGGGGACTAAAATGAACTTTTAAAACAAATTTTAGAGTTGTCATGTATGTCACTCGTGTTTTTTCACTTAAGCCCCCTTTTTTTTTCATCAATTCAACCCTCACCACCAAACAATTATGCAATTGGGCTTCAATTTGGGAAAAAAAGAGCTTAATTATGCAAAAAAAAAATAAAGTACGATGATCAAATTGAATTTTTTAAAAATTTCGTTATTAAAATCAACAGTGAAATGTGAAAATGCGAATAGTAAAATTACTACATAAAAAAAAACACACGTTTTATAGTTTCTGATGAATATGAAAAGGGGGAAACCCAAATCTGGCAAATATTCGAAGAAACGGATTTTTTGAATACGAGTTGAAGAAAAGAATTAATCATCTTGAAGAAGCTTCTGCTTGAAAGAAAAAAATAAAATGGCAGTAGCAGTTGAATTTAATGGATCAGAAATGGTTTCGAGCAAGGTTTACGAGGGAGATCTGTCTGTTTCCGACTTTGGTGGCAAAACTACTGTCAATGGTGCTTGCAGCCATTAGAGTTTGAGATTTCTCTTTGGCATGCCCCGCTGGTTCCTGCAGACCAGGAAGTTAAAATTCCATTTTTCATGGCATGGAAAGTTCCGATGGCGATTCCACCTGCATGATATGGAGTTGGTCATTCACTCCCTAGTGAAACTGATAGAATGTCCACCCTATCTGCTATTGCATCTTTGAAAGCTCCTACGATATCTGCAGAGGTACAGCCATTTGCCCAGAATACTTTGTACACAGCAATTATGGCTTTCGGAACTCCTCCTCTAGCCACACGTCCAGCTAATCCGAAGTAGCTTGCATTCGTAGATGTCCCTTCTGCAATTCAAGTAGTATGACTTCTAAAATAATTTTAATATGTAAAGTATATAGATGCAACTTGACGTTAGGGGTGAGCAAAAAAATTAAAAAAATAATTAAACCGAAAAAATCAGAAAAAAATAATCCAAAAAACCAAACTGTGAAAAAAAACCGATTAAAATTTTGAAAAAACCGACCGGTTTGGTTTTATAAGCCTGAAACCGAAAAAACCGAACCGAACAAAAAAAACCGGAAAAAAACTAAGACAAACCAGAAAAAAAGCCAAACCAAGCCAAAACCGAGCCAAACCTGTTTGAACCAGTTTTTCTTCTAAAAAACCAAATCGAACCGAAACCGGTCGGTTTGAACCGGTTTCATTTTTTTTTTAAATTCGGTTTGGTTATTTTTTTTTTATAAAAACTGAATCGAATCGAAAATAATTACCCCTACGTGACGTGGATATCTTGTAAGACATGCTAAAATTAGAATTGAATGGTTTGTAATTTGGCCCAACAAAAACTTGCTTCAGGGAACAAAATTTATGCACAGTGATCACCCCCATCCTACATCTATAAAAAGATGCAAATGAGTAGTATAAATTTACAATGAAGTTGATTAATCCTTCAAAAAGTTTGCAAGTTCAATTAAGAACGTAGTATGAAAATCACTTAACCACACAAAAGATTTTTGAGTTCATTGGATTATTATTATTTATTAGATTTATCTATATCTATTAGGGATATCCTATTAGACTTATGATTCTTTATAGTATAAATACTCTTTTATAGAGACTTTTTGAGGTTAGACTATTAGACTATTTTTAATAAAAAGATCGACATTCTTGCTATCTTTTATGTGGTCGAGTGATTCTCATACTAAGTTTTTGATTGGTTTCTTTCATTTTGAAAGAACTTTAAACTTTTTGTGAAGGATCTTGAATTTTTTTTTTCCAAAAGTACTAGTGTCATTAAGATCCTTTGCTTGTACTTGACAACAAATTTAAGAAACTATTTTATTGCTATTGTCTTATGCATTTTTACAAGGATAATGCCATGACAATTGAAAGTCATCTTCTACCTTAATCCATATATTGTTTTCTCTAATTGAAAAACAACAATAAGATTAGACAAAACTTTAATATAGTTTGTGTCTACAATATGCCATAGAGTTAGAGTTAAATGTTCATATTTATATTCTTTAGATAAGTGGTTTATCATAAGTAATTAATCCTTAGTCACTATAACTGATTATGCTCCTAACTTCAAGAGTATTTCTATAGGCTTATGATTAAGGCCTCATATTAATCATTAATGCAAGGAAAATCAAGTAAAAAAACATAAGGTCACTTTATGACTTAATAAGGATATTATCACCACGGTACTAGCTTTATTTTTGGTTTTGGATCCATCAAGCCACAATGCCATGAAATAAGTTGTACCATGATAATGTTGATTTATGTCTTTTATAATTCAATTTTACTTTTAGTTTGTGATGTATTTTCTCAGTTTCAATATGAATATGTCTTTAATTTTTTTATTCGAGTATAATGTTATTGGATTGAATATTTATTATTAAATTTTTTATGTCTGTTTATGACAAAAGTATAATAAATTTATATTGTAATTATAGATCAAAGTTGCAATTTGTTTTTCAATTTTTTCCTCTAACTCTTTTTTTGTGTGACCAATTTAACGTTGTATTGTTAGAATTTTTAGTTGAAATATTTTTAAAACAAAGGACCAAATAGTAAAACAAGGAAAAACCATATGGCCACTATCAAATCATGGAAAAATGTTTGTTATTCCACCTATTTTCCTTCTTCTTCCTTTACTGTCCTTAAACTTTTTTTTGTAATTCAATTGCACCCTTTTATGACCAATTGAATAAGGTATTGTTTGAATTTGTAGTAGAGAAACAAAATTAAAAGATAGATAACCAAATTATAAACAAGGAAAAACTACTTGGCCATTATCAAATTCATGAAAACGTGCATTTTAGTCTATCTATTTCCCTTTTATTTCTTTACAATTTTAGTTTTAGTATAAAAGCTTTTTTGTTTTTGTTTATTTTTCGGTATTTAGGTGTGAGGGAGAGAGAAAATCACTAAAAAATATTGATATTCCAACCACAAAAAAAGGTGATCCTTTTGTCAATAGGTTAGATATTTTAAAGGGAGATCAATGAAGGAGGATTTTCTCACTCACAGTGCCAAAATAAAAAATAAAACAGGTCGTTAATTTTTTTTATTTAGTGATTTTTTTTAGTAAGATTAGATGTTATCTTGTCATTTCAAATGAGTTTTTAAAGGTTTCTAGAATGTTTAGGTATTTTCAGGTGAAAAAATTTTAAAAAACAATTTTTTATGATTCCAAAACTTAAAACTCTTTAAAAACTTATTTGACTAATATTGTGTTGTGATATGCTATTCATTAATTATTAAAATATAAAGAATTAACTTGAACATTAAAAAAGATGAGAGCATTTCATTATATAAAAGAGCTTGAAGTCTTTAAAATTTTTTGATTGATTATTATATTCTTAATACAATACTAAAATTATAAATATCTCTAATACAAATATATAAATTCAACTCCACCTCTAATTAAGGAGAAAAAAACCAACATTGATTAAATCTTAAAAACAAATCTAAAAAAATAAATGAATATGATCTTTCTATTATTTTCATATTTATTGACAACATAAAACTATAAATAAAGTAAATAAACTTCTTTTTAAAATGGTTGTGATATAGATCCAATGTTTCCTACTGTAGAGAGTGTGATCTAGGTTGAAAATTGATAGACATCGTCAAAGACCAAATCCAATACTTGTTATACATTACCATGGATTTTCTATTTTCCTTATTTCAAATTCCACTTTCAGTAAATGGCCTACAACCCACATATAATTAATAAAAAACTAAGTGGCGTGAGCCTCTCATAAGTCATCGTGGAGTGAAGTAGTGCATTTTTATTTTTATTTTGGTGCTTGGTCTTTATTTTCTCTTTAATTTGATTATTTTAAGGTCAAATTGTTCTAAATTGTTTAAAAATGACAAGATAGAAAGAATAAGGGCCAAACTGATAAAGGTAAAGAAACATGGTGGCTTTTCAAAATTTACGTGAAAGGTTAACTTTGGTTGACCTACTACTTTCAATTGATAAATTTTTTGTCCTTATCTTTTTTCATTTCCTGATTTAAGAGAGGAGAGTGTGTCACTAGATTCCGGTGGTAGAGAGAGAAATTCTTAGTTGACTCTGATTCTAACTACCAAAATGGTTGATCTTAGTATCAATGAGTTCCATTCAATGAGAGAAACTAGTGGCGTCAATGTAATTGACTACCATGATATTTAATTGGTTGGTTCTCCTGAGTGGAACTAGTGGCGTCAATGTGATTGATTGTCGAGATATTTAATTGACTAGTTGTCTTGAGTGGAGTTAGTGGCGTCAATGTATTTGACTGCTGAGATATTTGATTGACTAAGCTGCTCAGAGTGGAGTTGGTGACATACGCACGACTGCCTTGTCAGGTTATTAATGGATTATTAGATGGAGTCGAATAGTCGACTAATAATATAAGATTAGGTATTTATGTTAAAGTGTTAATTACAGATTAAGGAAATAAAAATAGAAGTTTATATGTTTTGTTATCCTAGTGCTGAATTTTATCCTTGATGAGTGATATAATGGTAAAGATCCAGGATGGCTGGATCATGAATTTGTTTGGAATGTTTGTGGATCGTGACGTCGACATTTGAGAATGTGTAATTTTTTGGGTAGACTCTGCCAAGATTTCAATATAATATTAAACAACTAAAATGAGAGTAACATGTAATCATGAATGATGGATTATGAAATTAAAATTAAAAATATATCTAGGGTTTTTAAAGATCCATGACGAGTGAATTGTTTGAAACATGTTTTAAAGTTAGGGTTGTTACATGAACTTACCCGTGTGATGACGATGTTAGAATTTTATGACGTGTTTTATATAGGAAATGACAGGATGAAAATTGAATAGAGTTTTTGTATAAGAGAAACTCGGCTGAAATTTCATTAAATTGAGAAAGTTTCCATTTGGAAATAATAAGTATAGTTAAAGTGCAAGTCTTAAATCTTTTTGAAAAAGTTCAAAAACAATGTGAAGGATAATAGTGATACAAACCAAGTCGGTTCGAATTTCATCTTAAAATGTCTACTGACTAGTTTTGCAAGATTGAACATATATCTCAAACCGTAGATCAGAACAAGCTGAAATTTTACAAGGAGATACTAGACACATGGAACATTTTCAGGTCAAATGAAGTTTAAGAAAATATTATTTTAGAGGGTTGAAGTTACTAAATAAATCTTGTCAAATCTACCAAACTAGACATTTATGTACTGTTTAGAACATATTTGGAGCTACAGGTGGAATGTTGCTACGATTCAAGTTGTGATGAAAACTACACATCTTAAGCTTTCCAACCATATATGGTAGGCCCGATAATTCATCCATACAAGAGAGAACGATGTGTTTGAAGTCAGAATTAAAAATCTGTCAAGAATGTGTGAAAATTAGAGATTCGAGCTACGTAGAGGAATTTTAGTATGAAGACTTTGTTTTTATTATTCAATTTTATTTTTTTATTTATTTTTGAATAATTATTTTTAATTTGGGTTTGTTTTGGCCTATTATACATTGTTTAAATGCTTATTTTTTTATTGGACTTATGTTAATTGATTACTAATTTAGGCTCATTTGCTTGCAACCCAAAAGGAGTCTATTACGGTTAGTTAGAGGAGATTATATTATGTTTTTTTTATCTGTAAATTTGAGTAGCAAGTTTGAGAATAAATGAGTTTTCCTTTTGTTTGTTTGTGGCAAAATAACATTTCTTTGTAGGGACAAAGATTGTACACTGACTTATTAAAGACGGGCTTCGTGGCGTCATTCATAGACTTAGGGTTCTTAAATACAAGGTTATCTCTGGGTCTAAATCTTTTTCCACTACCTTTGATTCTTAGGTACAGGCTTACGTCTAGGTTAAGGTTCTATCAAACCTGATTTTTAGCTTTCCAGATTGTTATATATTTCGTTGGGGGTTGCTTCACTACAAGATTTCATATTTTTATCGATGAAAATCTTCCGTCGGTACGTGATTAAGATTTTGTCAGTAATTTATTTACCGATGGAATACGTCCGTTGGCTTTCCTTTCATCGGTAATACCAGAGTCCGTCGCTATATCTGTCGGAAAAATAAAAAAACATTTGTCAATGGTTTTACAGACGGAAATTGCGCGCCAAAAAAAAGTTTCCCGCTTGAAATATACCGACAGATTTATCCTGTCGGTGATAGTATGACATATCGCCGGATGCATAACGTCGGTAAATTTGTCGGTGAGTGTTTGGAATACCGAACCGAAGATATCCATTTGTACATTCGTCGGTCATTATGGCAGGTACTGTCAAATACCGACGGATTAAATCCGTCGGTAACTTTATCGGTGAGTGTATAATACCGACCGAATATATCCGTCTATAAATTCGTCGGTGACTGTGGCAGCTATTGTCAAATGTCGACGGATATATTCCGTTGGTAAAACCTTATGTGATTATTTTTAAATATGTTTTTAAAAAATTATTTAGAAAAATAATATAAAATAATATAAATTAATGGTAATAAAAACCAATTATGCAAATAAATTTTTTATTAAACATCAAAAACAAAAAAAATAAAGTTAAATAATATTCATTACAAACTGAATGTGTTTTAAAAAAAAAAATTAAATTAACTATTAAAGTTAAATAATATTCATCACAAATTAACATAATGGTGGAGTTGGAGGAGGAGGAGGCTGGTTGTTATACGGCTAAAAAGGAGGAGGCGCACATGTATCACCACTCTGTGATGCCATGTTCATGACCATTTCGCGAAGCTGTTCATGATCCACCTTTTGTTGTGCATACCGTTGTGTATACTCTGCCTTTTGTTGTGTATGCTCCACTTTGAGTTGTGCATACTCCGCTGATAGGTGGTCATATTTTTCGGTAAGCTGAGCCGTGTGTTGCTGCAAGGCCACGAACTCCTTAGTTTGGGTGCTCGATACTGATTGGGAGCTCCCAACGGTTGAAACACTACGGGCCGCCCGCAAGTTCTCGGCCGTAGTGTTGGAGAGCCCGTAAACTTGATTTTTATCGGGTCCACCAGACGATCCAACCTCCATCTATAAATCTGGATTGAATTCCGGATGGGTCAAAGGATCGTCCTTATATTTCTCCTTCAACCGGCTATTATAGGTCTCCTGAAAATAAAAAAAGCAATCATCATATTCAATTCAATAAAAATAATAACTTACAAAATAAAATAGTTGAACAAACATACCACGAAGTGTTGAGCACGGTTTTCAATGAATTGTTGCGCCCCTTTTTGGTGGTCTTGACTCCGCACGTGCCTCTCCACAAACAGCTCCATCGGGCTCGGCTCACGTCCAAGAGACGTAGCCTATAATGAAAAAAGATTAATTAACAACAAATTAATTTAATGATATATTTCATTTAAATTAATATTATCATCCGTTTCGCATGTGCAGCAAACGAAACGGAGCCGACGATGTGCGTTGTCACCGATCCATGAATTGGCCGATTCTGGTTGCCAGCACCGGACTGTGAGCGTCGTGTGAATCGCTCAGACGTCACGTGGTCAAGATAGTGCGGCCATATATCTTTCGGATTTATATCGGTTTGAAATCCCTCCAAACAGCCACGTCGTTCCAGCCTTGGAGACCCCTATCTCTCGCGGTTTTTTTTTGTCTTTTTTTGTGATTCATACAAAAAATCACGCAACCTACTTCCATAACGAGAAATTAGAAGTTGAAACATAAATTTTTTTCTAAAAAAATCTTGTATTGTTTTTGATGTTACCTAGTTTCCGCGTGATTTTCCACACCCTCCTCACAACTTTGTCATGCGCCATATCCCAGGTGAATTTGTGTTGTGTATAAATAATTAGATAAATAAAAACAATAATTTATTTACAATTATATTAATAAATTATTAGAAATAAGCTGGAAATTAGAAATTAACACCAACCTCAAATCTGTTAAACCATGTATCGATTTGAGGTATCCATTCAGGATGTCTGGATACCTGACTCCATTGAAATAATGAAATCTCCATTGACGATTTAAACACCGATGATATTACTCAGGCGGCCTCAATGTTTGTGAACCTGAAAATAAATTAAATTCATGAAATATTGATTAGTTGTTCATAAATTATGTTATAATTTAAAAGAAAAAACTAAAACCTTAACAAACTTACATTGAAAGGTCGTCCTTCCACTGTGCCTCGTATTTGCGAGTGAATTGATTCCGCTACAAAGGCACGCCACCTCTGCGCTGTGAACCCGCGCTGGAAAAGGCAATATCGGTTGATGGCGCAGGTGGCGTAGATGCCTTTTCTTGAGAGGCACCTAAGGATACGTCATCCTCACTGCTAGAAGAACTAGCTGCGATCATACGTGAGCGACGAGCTGTACACATCCCCTAAGCATCTATACAATTGTATACGAATAATTATATAATTAAATTCGAATCTTAAAAAAAATTCAACAGCACCTCCCCTATACTAGATACTACCCAAATCCACAAACCTGCAAATTTCACAAAAGCCACAACCAATTGACTCCATCTATACTAATATTGTATATAACATAACATCTATACATATAACATTCATACTAATTACAAGGTAAATTCAACATTAACAACATATTCAATCATTATATAAATACAAACAATAAAAAATATTCAATAAATTCAAAAAAACTCTAGACTAACAATTAAAATTAATGCAAATAATTAAACACAAATCATGCAATAATGTAGTAAAATTACTAATTATTTCAAAATATTCAATTTCTTATTCTAAGGTAAATTCACCATTAACAATTACAATTCAACAAATTATGCAATCATTATATAAATAAAAACAATAAAAAATATTCAATAAATTCAAAAAAAACTCTAAACTAACAATTAAAATTAATGCAAATAATTAAATACAAATCATGCAATAATGTAGTAAAATTACTAATTATTCCAACATATTCAATTACTTATTCTAAGGTAAATTCAACATTAACAATGATAATTCAACAAATTATTCAATAATTATGCTAATACAACAAGAAAATATATTCAATAAATTAAAAAAAAAACTATAGACTTTAGGAATGAAATATGCTTACCTTAATAATGTGTTTAATTCAAGACTTTATCTACATTATAAAAATACACCAAAACAAAAATAAAAATAGCTAAAATAAAAAAAATCCTTAAAGTAAAATGAAATAGATGAAACACTTACCTTTTAATTTGATGAAGATTCAAAAATAAACTAGTAACCTTTGCAGAGATCTTGAAGGAAATGAGAGGAAAAAAATTGAAGAAGAGGGGAAATTAAGAACAGAGGAGATGAAAAAATGAACTGAAGGGGCGGTTGCTAGCATTTATAGGGCAGTTTTACCGACGGATATTAAAAATAATATTATTTTAATTTATTCTGTCGGTGAAGTTTCAAAAATCCGTCGGTATTTTTTGAATTTCACACTAATGTTTTGTATTAACCTCCATAATTTTCGCGGTCCGTCGGTAAAATGACGCGGTCAGAGATGCATTTAATGCACTGCTCTTTGGAATTTGCACAGTTCATCGGTGATTTTGTCGGTAATAGTGACCCCGCCGACAATATACCGATGAACTGGAATTCGTCAGTATGGACGTCGATGATAGTGGCATTTCAAGTAATTATTTTTCAACTCTCTGTGAAATGCCGACGGAAGTTTGTCTGTTGGTCGAGTAATTGTTTTGATTGCTAAACTGTCCATCGCACAAAACAATAACAACAATGCTTAAACAATACATAAACTTATAAAATAAATATTTCATGTTACAAAATATATCATCTATAATATGTATTACATGAATTTTTTTTTTACACAGGGCTTCATTCTAATAGTTAATCTGAATTTTCTTCTTTTTCATCGTCAATTGAATAGTCATCACCTTCATCACAATCTTCAATATGGATATCATCATCTTCATCGACATTTGCTTGTCTGTTAGAGCTCAAAACAATATTAAACTCCTCTGCGTCAACATCAACAAGATTATCATCGAAAACATGAAAATTTAAATTTTCTTCCAAGTCAATCAAAGGAGCAACTCGATATGGTTCAACAAACTCACTAACTTGAAAGAATTTATCTCGCACACTTGTGTCTTCGTTATCATCCTGAACAAGCTCGACACGACCCCTGGGTTTTGTTTTTAAAACGGATAACCAATCCACTCTTGATCGATCATTTCTAAAAGAAGGGGTGTATGTGTAATAAACTTGTTGACATTGCTTTGCGAAAACAAAGACATCCTTTACGTTGCGGAGTCTAGCTTTTGAGTTGATTTCGATTAGACCATAGTGCGGATCAACTCTGATTTCTCTATCAGTTGTGTCATATCAATAGCATTTGAATAAAAACACTCTATTCTGCTCGCTATGGTATTGCAGTTCAACGACCTCTTCTAATCTACCATAGTAATCAACTTCTATCTCACTATTAGTCAATCCCTTAACACAAACACCGTTGTTATATGTCTTTCTTCCATGCCCGTATTCTTCAGTATGAAAAACATATCAATTGATAAAATACCCGTTATAGCACTTAACTTTTCTTTCAGGACCGGGTTTAGTGAAGACAATGACTTAGCAACACTTCTTCTCATTTGATAAACCTTGTATATAAAGTACATCAATGAACAGTAAACAAGAATCACGTAATGACATGCATACAATAATTTTGCAAGTGAGAATGAGTTTGTGATAATGCTTACATGTGTTCTGAATCATGTGGCAAATTGTTCATCTTGTAATTGAAAGATCTGGGATTCGGTCAGCTGTGAGTTATTAGACAACAAATATTGTCGATGTTCCCTGCAAGTGGTAATGAGTGTATTATATTATAATATATAATTAACAGTATATTATTAACAAAGTTTAATTAGTATTACACATATATACACTTAGTGAATAAAATGTTTCAGCTCACTACAGTTAAATAGAACATAATTGTGTGTTTGCTTGAACTCTATTTCTGATAAATATCTTCCTCTTATGATGTTTTTATATGTGGGTCATCTAGGATTGAAGAATATTGATAAGTTTCCACTGGAAGACACTTCACCGCCATTATCATGCCGTGGAATGCGATTAATTCTCGTTCTCAGATGAGATTCGAAATAGTACAAGATAAATGTTGAGATCTCCTCAACAATATAGGCCTTACATATCGAAGCTTCAATATGCGCCTTATTCTTAACCTTTTTCTTGAGATTGAACAAGTACCTGCATTGAATTAATCAAATATTTTCAATTAAGAAAAATAAATAAAATACTTTTATATATGAATTACATTGCAACTGTAATATTTAACCGTTCAAATGGGTACATTCATCTATACTGGACCGGTCCTCCAACTTTTACCTTGAATGGTAGATGTATGGGGAGATGCTCCATTGAGTCAAAAAATGATGGAGGGAATATCATCTCCAGTTTGCATAGTATCTCGACGATATTCATTTCAAGCCTCTCAATGTGATCAACATTCAACTTGATGGAACATATATTCTAAAGAAATGACTGATCTTCGTGAGTGTATCCCATATCCCCTTTGACAACAAATCACGAAAAGCTAATGGGATGGGTGTTTGCATAAACACGTGGCAGTCATGACTCTTCATTCCATATAATCTGCATTCCTCCATATTAACCAGCCTTGATATGTTCGAGGCATGTCCATCTGGAAAATGTAGACTCTTAAGCCGTTTGTAAACTAGTAGTTGTGCGTTTTTCTCTAACACGAAACTTGCTCTTGGTTTTGCGACCCGTGACTCATCACAAACCAACTTCATATTTTGACGGTTACAGAACAAAGCTATATCCAATTTAGCCTTGATGTTGTCCTTTGTCTTTCCCTTTACATCCATGACGGTATTGAAAATGTTCTTAAACACATTCTTTTCAATGTGCATGACGTCAAGGTTATGGCGGAGAATATTGGTCTTTCAATAAAGAAGCTCCCAAAAGATACTTCGCTTTACCCAATTATGGGTCAAACCAAAACCAGAGAACTTCTGCTTACCTGATTG
>Ga0325402_1003438_pt1 | contig 14280 bp, 5 predicted proteins | sample PopdelMetagenome_22_FD_207212 | JGI IMG/M metagenome (GOLD analysis project Ga0325402, IMG submission 207212) | Populus deltoides microbial communities from Bellville, Georgia, United States - Xylem-PdKOR-R3 | ecosystem: Host-associated > Plants > Phyllosphere > Stem > Wood/Secondary xylem... | reverse complement strand
GATTTTAAACCAACAAGTTGAAGCTCAAATGATCCATCTTGCTGCTAAGACGACAGAAATCTGGTGATTGTACATAGAGCTAAAATTATAAAATTATACATAAGTGATACATGTGCTCTCTCTTATCGCCCGCTAATCTCGACAAAGACTCGCCTCTTTCTCCCCCTTCTTTAACCCCTCTATTTTAGATGAATTGTATTTAAATTGATAAATTTTAAAATTTATAATAAATATTTAATTTTTTTTATTTTTAGTTAATTTCTTTCTACTTTGTTTATTAGATTTTCTTAAATATATATATATATATATATATATATATATATATATATATATATATATATATATATATATATATACAACTTACTAACAGACTTACCGACGAAATAAGTTTGTCGGTATATTCAAAAGAGTTGGAAAAGAATTTTTGGAAATGCCACTAACACTATTTAATTATTGACGGATTAATTCTATCGGTAATATAAAAATAAATCACTAATGAAATTACAAACAGTCTTTTTTATTGGTGATATTTTATCTTCATCGATGGAAATACAGACAAAATGATTCTGATAAATTATTTTTGTTTAACGCTTTTTAAATTTTTTTTTATCTATAAATCCATCAATAATACAATTACTAATGAAATGTTTGACAAAACAAAAATCACCGACAATAATTTTAACCATCAGTAAAAGTCTTGCTGGCAGAATCAATGTTTAAATTCTAAAGGAATATAATATGTCGGTATAACGCAAAATTCTCTCTCCCTCTCTCTCTCTCTCTAATTATTGACAATTGATTTGGCATGATAATTTTGTATGACAATATATGTATATGTGAGGCAAAATAAATCTGCAATAAATTTTTTGTTTTCGTGATGGATACAAGTAAACTCTTTTGATGGTTCAAGAAGAGAGAGGATTGAATGTGACAAGCATCTAAAACATTTTTTATATATAATTATTGTTATTATAAAAAAGAGATTTAAATTCAATGTCTTTAAATTAATAAGTGGATGCTAAAATCAATTTACTAGATTATTATTAACAAATTTGATAATTCAGTTGAATTAAACTCAACTAATTGATATCTAATCCAAACTTATAAAGTTTATCAATGATACCAAAATATTTCACCATCTGGAACAATACCCTCACCCTAGCTCACTGTATAATTAAATATATCCCTAATTTCTTGGTTTCTGTGGAACTCAGGTGAAGCTTTCCAGGTTTCAGGGTCGTCCAAAACCTACTCGGACTCTTCTGTATGAGTACAAATTAAGATTTGTTAAAGAAATACAACACCTACGTTATCACAAGAAAAAAGAAGAAGAAAAAATACAACACTTGCGTCAGTGCCAAATCAAAATATGTACATGGTGCTCGAGCAGTTGATGGTTTAACCTAGAGGAGCATATCTCCGATTATATTATTTTCTTGGGCTGGTAATTTCAGCGAAGATTAAGCCTTAGTCGCCGTTCTCGAGTTGCTTACTCAAATTAAAAAATTGCACTGTATCGTGACCTTAGCTTGATGAGGCATGGATCACTTGCTTTATCACTCTATTTCGACTATGAACATGACCTGGATACACTGATCCATATCAGAAAAGTGCCACAAAATTTCAAAAGATGTAAGCGGGTCCGCAATATAGAAATTTGAGATGGCTACGAGATTTCAAGTCCTTACAAATTGCATGCCCAAGAAAAAGGAAAATGGAGAAATACATACACAGTCTACGAAGTGGGTGGTATTCCCTTAAATATGATTAAAGTATAGTGGCAAATAGGTAATCAAAACTCTTTATAAATCCCATTGAATAATGCCCCAGCTATTAACCCCACCAAACTTAAAAGACCGAGAGAACAAAATGGTGAGCACCCCGTCCTTCCTAAAAACCTTGCACCCTCTTCAAGTTTTCTCTACAAAGTCACCATCTTCTACCTTAACCTCCATGAAGATCAAAACCCTAATTCACACCCTTATCATCTCACACGTGTGCCGCATCATTCGAGCTCTATCCAAAGCAAAATCCATTCTCGTTGAGATTCTTAAAGAAAACCAACCTTTGCACTTCATATTCCCTACAAAGAACTCAAAAAGGAAGAACAGGAGTAGGAAGATATTCCTTGGTTCATTTAGGTTGCACTATAACTGGTGCTCTTCACATGTGTTGCCAGTGTCAGAACCAGTTCTCAATGGATTCTCTACTTCCCATTTCTATTATGACTCTACGTGGAACTCAATAATCACAAATGAGCAGTATGAGGACAACACCGAGTCTCAGCTTTCAGGGTACCTTCACTGGCTAGAAGAGAAAGTTGATGATGAGGATTCTAGTGGCACTGAGAAGGATATCAATCGGCTAGCAGATTTGTTCATTGCAAGCTGCCATGAAAAGTTTATATTGGAGAAGCAGGAGTCCTACAGGAGATTCCAGGAAATGATGGCTAGAAGCATGTGAATGTGAGGGTTTTTTTTGTTTAATTTTTCTTTCGCTTTCCCATTCTTCTATGTTAGAACATTGGTGTGGTGAGGAAAGTACATACTGGTCATAATGGGGTTTTATCTTTTTAGGTTCTTTATCTTTTGATCTTGTGCTCTTTTTTTTTCTTTTTTCTTTTTTGAAATGGTGGGAGCATGGAGAGTTTTACATGATATAGAGAAGGGGAAAGGGGAGATTTGTGCAATTCCTGGCCGCTTGAAATATGATAATGCTTGCCACCTTCAAGGTTGCAGTGGTGGAAGTGTACTGGTTTGTTAATCTATCATTGAATTGCTTTAAAATTTCCTTTTATTTTTTAAAATTTGGTGTTTCTATACATGTCGGATCTCTATAGACATAATTTCCATCATCTACTTACTTAAAGTTACCCTCTTAAGCTTGGAAAGGGATTGTATTCTTGAAATTTGGGTATGGCCCTACCTTTCAAACCACCTCCTTGACTTTCCTTCTCTTTTTTTTTTTTTTTTTTTTTAACGGGAAATACAATGGATTGGGAATTCTTTTCCTATTCCAAATCCTCACTCCTCAAAGTTTGAATACGACATTTTCTTGTGCATATCCCTAATCTTAACAGTTTAAGACTATAGAGTCATGTAATTGATGTGCTAATTAATATAGTTTTGTAATTGAAGTATATATAATTCTACCAATTTATGTTTTTTTTTTCCTTTTATCTGTGTGGGAAAATAAGAATTTAATATATTTGGTTTTACATAAAGAAATTAAGAGGAAAAAAATAAAATTTAGATTCAAGTCTCATTACTCCATAAAGGATGATTTTATTTATGTTTAACATTATTATATACTCAACTATTAGGTTAAAAGCTCCACAAGCTCTATCAAGCGAGCATTTCTTGAAATTATAATTCGTGATCATACATGATTGTGCGAAGCATTTATCATTAATGGGTTTTCTTGAGTGGTGCAGCCTCGAGATAAAACCTCATTTTCGCTATTAGTTGACTCTTGAAACAATAATTCAGCCTGAATAGATACACTACAGTATATTGTATATCACCAATAAAATATTTTGTCTGTATTTAAATAATAGTACTGTTTCAATCAAAATTAAATTTATCAACAAAATCATGAATAGAAAAATACTAACGAAAAAAATATCATCAATGATCTTTATTTTTTTAGTCAATTTGTTGCTAAGATAATTACCAATAAATTTAAAAAATGAAAATAGAGTACCAAACCAAAAACAAATTACTCTATTATTAATTTTATTGGTAAATCTATCAATGATTATGGTATATTATTGACAGAATAAACTATTGGTAAATTCATCGGTAAATATAAGTATATTACCAACAGAATTAAACCATTGAAAAATTACATCTACTAGTGAAAAATCCTGTAATTTTTTTATAACTCTCTGGAACTCTTCGAGAAACTTAGTCCGTCGATCATTCCATCGTGATTCAAATTCCATTGATAATTCTATCACTATTGTGTTTAATATTAAAAAAATTCAAAAAAATAATTAAAATAAAATAAAAAAACTAAATTTTTATTATTAATTATAAAAATATTATTGAATATAATTTATTTAGCGGACATAAGCTGGAGAAGGAGGCGGATCTTTACCGGAATCAGGAGGGCGACAAGTTTGACTGCAAGTACTAATGAGGGTTGCCAATAAATGCTTGACATCATTCATATTATCCCCCAGTTCAGCCATCTTAGACCCACATTGGGTCGTTTGAGCTTGAACTTATTTTTGTACAATCACCTAGATGGCCAGAGATTGTTGGCTTAATATCAATTATGAGGCCCTAACAATTAATACATTATAGCCCGCCTGTATATCCACGATCGTAATGTTGGAAATACTATAAACTTGATTTCTATCGAGTCTACCAATAGATCCAACCTTCAACCACAAATTCGGATCAAGTTTCGGATGGGTTGAAGGATAGTTCTCGTATCTCTCATGCAATAGAGTGTTATATGTTTCTTAAAAAAAAACAAGTAAGCAAATAAAAAAATAACTTAAAAATTACTAAAATTCAACTTATCTTGAACTTCTAAACTCGGTTATCAATGAAAGAGGAATAAGTTGAAATTCAACTTAAAAAAATCACTACACCCTTTTTTGACAAGGAACAGTCCTTGTTTTACACGTGAGTTTCAACAAAAAAACTCTATCGATCTTGGATCACGTTCAAGCACCAAGTACTTTAAAACTTCAACTCGATCGAAGAAATTGGTCAAAAAAATAAAAATTAGAATCAAAATGAAAGGTTAACAAACAATATTTTTTTAAAAAAATGATATCACTAAAAAAAAATCCTAGAAAGTTCATGGTAGAGAAAAGACAGGAAGAAGACGGGTTTTTTTTTCTGAATTAGAGATTCTGATCTTTTATTATTGGGATGTTTTAGTGACATAATTACCGACATACAATTAAATATTTATTAATTTTTAATGTTTATCGGTAATTCCGTTAGTAATTAACACTAAAAAATTTTTAGAACACCCAAAAATTTCCAAACCCAAAAAAAAAATTCTCTGATGAAATTTCTTGTAGTTTCGTCGGTGATCTATAATTTTTAGTGGCAAAGTCCTGTAATTTTTTTCAAACTCTCTAAAACTCTACAAGGGACTTAGTTTGTCAATAATTTCATCTATAATTTTTAGTGGCAAAGTCTTATAATTGTTTTCCAACTCTCTAGAACTTTTTCAAGGACTCAGTCCATTGATAATTCTGTCAGTAATTTTCAATGGAAAATTCTTGTAATTTTTTCTAACTCTCTCGAATTCTTCAAGGGACTTAGTCCATTGATAATTCTATTGGTATTTTACATTCCGTCGGTATTTCTATCGGTATAAAATAATAAATTTCCCATGATGTTTTTTTATTCAATATCCATCCAACCTATAAATACAATAAAATCACAACAAAGTGACACCAATTCTATTTAATAACATAATAATAAATGTTCCAAATGTGTTAACAATAGTTCATTGTAAAGCAACGACATATGAAAAAAAATATTTAAGTCAATTTCATTACACATTGATATTTTACATATAAAATGAGTTCAAAATCTTTTAAATCAGAACTGTCTTCTTCTTCTTCATCATCACATCATCATCATCATCATGTCCATCACAATCTTCTTTATTAAACTGAAGTTCATCGTTCTCATCGTCTTCATCAACTTATGTATATCCATTGATTTTCAATATATCAGTTAACTCCTCAACATCAACATCTACAAAAATATTCTCAGCTACATGAAAATTTAAATTTTCTTCTCTGTTGATAGACAAAGCAACTCGATATAAATTAATTAACTCATTAAGTTAAAAAAAAAACATATAGGAATTTTAGCATGAAGACTTTGTTTTTATTATCCTATTTTATCTATTTATTTAATGATGAATAATTATTTTTAATTTGGGTTTGTTCTAGCGTATGAGACATTGTTTAAGGGTTTATTTTATTATTGGATTTATGTTAGTTGATTACTAGTTTAGACTCATTATCTTGCAACTCAAAAGGGGTCTTTAAGGACTTGTTGTGATGAGAATAACCAAGTTGTCACCAGGTTCTTATGTACTTCCTACCATTCAGTGATTCCCCCTTTTATTAGAAAGTTTTGTTTTGAGACGTTTTATTTTTTTCATGTTATTAATTTCTTGATTCATACTATAATATGTATCTCTCATTTTATTTAGATAACTCATTGATTATAATGTTATTGACTCTTTTTATCAGATTTTAATATAATTTAATTTTTTGGCTAGAATTGTCAAAATATAGTTAGTTAAAAATATTTACTTATAATTTTATGATTTTACGGTTCAATTTTACAATCCGAGTTTACATTGTGTTTTTCGTGTCGTGTCAAAAAATATTGTTGACAACCTTGTTCTAAATAACTTAGAAACGACTCCCGGGTTTGGTTTTCACAATAGATAACCAATCAACCCTAGAATGGTCCTTTTTAAAAGGAGTGTATGTGTAATAAACTTGTTAACATTTCTTGGCAAAAACAAAGATATAGTTGGCATTACGAAGTTTAGCCTTTGTATTAATTTCGACCAAAACATGGTGGGGATCTACTCTGATTTCTCTATTGGTGGTATCATAACAATAGAATTTGAATTAAAAGACTTTATTATGCTCGTTATCTATAATATTGCAATTTAATCACTTTTTTTAACTTCCCATAATAATAAACTCTAAACTCATTAGAAGTTGATATCTTAACACAAATTCCACTATTATAAATCTTTCTACCCTAACCATACTCTTCAATATGAAAGGCATGCTCATTGACAAGCTGAGCCCAAGCAGACATGGTATGGCGAACTACTAAGCCTTAGATTCTTATGTCAGTCACGTGCCGAGTCCAAATAAATATGGGTCTGGTGAGCTGCCAAACATAACGCCCTTTGGTTCAACTCCGTGCTAATCTCAATCAAACATATGTCTGGCGAGTTGTTAGACCTATTGCTCTTAGGTTAAGTAATGTGCTAAGCCAAATTGAACATGAGTTTAGCGAGCTGTCAGACGCAACATCTTTAGAGTCAACCACGTGCTAAATCTAATTAGATGTAGGTCTGGCAAGCTGTTAGACCCAACACATGTATGTTCAGCTACGTGCTTAACTTAGGCGTATATGAGTCTAGTAAGCTACCCGACTCATCGCCCTTGAGCTTGGCTACGCACCAAGCCTAATTGGTCTGAAGGTCATTTTAGGCATATCTTAGAGTTATAAGGCTCCGTTTATTTATTCTTAAGACTTTTAACATCAAATGTTCATGTTAGGGATATCCTTCTCTTTACACCTATAGGTTTAGAAAGAATTTTCCAATAGCCTAACATTTTTTTCATCTCATTAATTATATGTAAGGGATATTTGTCCCTCATTAATGCCATCAGGAGAAAAAAAATCTTCAACCCCTACACTTCATCAAAACAACAATGTTCGGAAATTATAAATACCCATGAACCACCTAAGTAAAGGGTTCACAATTTATATTCTCTAAGTATTTATACTTTCATTCTCAGAATATTTATCATACAAAAACAAGAACAAACACTTGTTCTCAGAATTTAAAGTTTATTCTTTCATTTATTGCAATCTCTTACTAAAATGTCGTTGACTTTATTATCTGATGGTTCTTAAATCCCTTTATAAGGGACTATTTTACATGTATTATGTTTTTTTACTGCCAAACATCTATTTTCTAAGCTTCAAAAAAGAGAATATTGACCTAAATATTTGATTACCCACTATCCAAACACTAAATATCTTCATTATTGAACATATTAATTTTTGAAATATATAACATATGAAATAAGTTTTCTATATATTTTATAATTTTTAGTAGAAAACAAATGTGTTATTGTCCAAACTTCTTATCATCTTAAAAGTCAAAAAGTAAGCAGTGCATATTTCATGTTCCATTATTAGTCATGAATTTGATAGTTAAGTTCTTTAACCACTAGTATCTCGTGCGATTGCATATGTGTGGTTACAAGCCACATTATGATCTCTCAGATTATTTTAGGTCACTATATACATTGATAATTGTGCCGATTATTTTGCAAAACTTAATTAGCCTTGGACTGGGTCAATCTCTCTTGGGCTCCCCTCTGTTGTTGTTCTAGCTATCACTTTGATGTAACTGCTCTACATAATAAAGCTTGAGATGTTTTAAGATGCTGAACATAGCATATCAATGTGGAGCCCAATGTGATAGAAAATATTATCCCAAAACAAACGTATAGAAAGACCACACAGTAATGACTTCAAGATTTCGAACTTAAATAACTTTGGTAATGATTTCTTAGCAGATAGCCAATTCAGCAACTCCCAATGCCATGCTGAAAGCACGCAGAATGTCATAGTCATGTCTCAAGCACACTGAATTTCATAGCTGCTGCTGATGCCTTGGATACTTGAATGCGTCTGCGTTGTCCACTCTTGAAATTCATCGAAGGTGCCTCAGACGCCATCAGTCTTGCAAGTCTAAAACAACAATATGCTCTATAATTCTATATTTTGGTATTAAAAAGTGGTGGTAGATTAACCATATACTTAATAAAAGACTATATCGTTTACTTTACATCCACTCGCATATATTTAAGAGATTTTTTACTAAATTTATGTTAAAAATACCAATGTCCGTGGAAAATTAAAAGGAAATGATAGTCAGTCAGACATAATACATACCATCAACGACGAAGCCTCAACTTTTATTATCACTCACGTACTGTTCAACTCTCAATTTCATGCTTAGCAAATAAATAAATAAAAACTCTCAATTCTTTCCATGTTACTTATCAAATCTTCTTCAAAACGGTGACATTTTGATGCATTACATGTGCAAAGTAAACGAAAAATATATCAACGTGCATGGATAGGTAGAGGGACTTTATCGAGAAGTATTTGAAACATTAGGCACTCCATTGATAAACATTTTTATTTCTGGACGAAATGGAGATTTGGGCTGGGGGTTCATTAATTTGAGGTTTCTCCTACATTGACCCAGCTAGCAAGGTACCCTCAAGTACGTACACAAAGGAAAATCTTAATGATGAATCTCTTTGTGATCATACAAGCACATGGAGATGACAAGAGCGTAGAGTTCATGACGATAAATTTTCACTTGATCAACTCACGTATTCTCAAATCAGAATCTGTAATCAATTATTGTTAACTGCTTCCTGATCATATGTCATCCCACCATGACATAGATTCTAGCTAATTACGTTTACCTTGCAAGTTGCAAATAACTTTGCGAATCGATACCTTCTTTATTGATTTTTTTTTTCTTCTTTTGTTGTTTTTTTTTTAAGAATTGATGATTATCCTTGATTACTATAAGCAATAGGAGTGTTTAGACAAGCCAAGACTGCTCAAATTTCAAGCTTTAGTGTACATAGTTTTTAGTGAAGTAGGGCAAGCATCAACGCTGCTTCTTTCTTCCCTCCTGTGTGTTTCTTTATTCCAGAACTTCCCTTGCTGCATTTAGGTGAGAGGAAGAGAGAGCAGAAGGGCATGGATAGGCTTTTAGGCTTTTATAGATCAAAATTTTATTTATATTATGATAATCAAGAATAGCTTCATTTCAACTGCTTATCATTTGAAGTTGTTTGGGATTTTATTAATGTGATAATCATTTGGGTAGCTACGGTTGATCTCCAACTGCTCATAAAAAATTGTTCAGTTTGTACATATAAAAAATTCGAGCCTGAAAATAGATCACAGCTCAAAACACAAGAAACGACATTTCCCTGCATTTTTTAAGCCAGCTTAATTTAAGTTCTAACTTCTAATTAGATGCACAATCACCCACTTTCTACTTAATGGCCGTCACCCTCTATTGAAAAAATCTCACGTGGGTTTTGTTTTAAGAAAAACATAACAAATATTGTTTTCTCTTCTTCTTTTTTTTATATAATTCTAAGTATTTAAGGTGGTATTATATAGCCTTACAAATTATACTAAACTAAGACTTTTATCTTTATCCAACTGCGAAGAGAACTAATCAACTAACTATTTTCTAACTACACTAGCTAAAACTCTACAAGATATTGATCTTAATATTGTAGATTACACACTTTAAATCTTATAAACCACAACCTCCTAACTGATATTGATTTCTAACACTTCTCCTCAATATCAATTGTGATCATTATTTCATCTTTTTCTTCTCTTTGTAATGTCCTGCCTCGACAATGTTGATGTTTTTATTTTATCATTACTAAATATGGATTTCTTTGACATTAAAAAAGGTAATTTTACTATTGTACTCAACATCAATTGCATTCTTTCAAACCATATATATTCATGTTTCTACACCTTCAACTAGATTCGTAACTTTTCCAATTGAAAGTGACTTTCGAGCTTGCAAGTTTTCAAGCTCTTGTAAATTTTCTTTAAACTTTTCTTGACTTCAACACTTTTTCTGCACAACAACTTTTTTCTTTTTAAAGGATTAAACATTGGAACCATAAAATGGAGGAAAGTCTCTAATAGCATAAACTCTTCTCCTAGGAGGATAATTCTTTTGAACAAAATTTTCAACTAGAACAACAACATTCATCTTTATAGATGATTGTTCTAACTTTACATCTAACTTTTATTTTTGTATACTGTTTGAATAGTTTTCCATAGACACTAAAGATTCAAAATTATTTTCTTCATTTGAATCAGACTCATTGCTACTTTCTACTATATATTCTGGTGAGACAACTTAATTCATTATATACATAATACCTTGTGATAGATGTTGCAAATTCCTCGGACTTATATAATAAGTCATAAAAATTAATAAGCTCTTCTTCATCTTGTTCATCATCTTTTTCTTTATATAGAAACAAAATATCTTTAGAACTTTGAACTTGTAATGGAACCTCCTCTTTTCAAGGACCAATAGAATAAAATTCTTATTATTGATTTGGTTTTCCATCATGATCAAGATTATGGTCACAATCACAATCCTAGTATATTTTAACATCATGTGAACCAAACAAGACATAATGGCATGTTGAAATTAATTGTGTTATGAACAACAAATCTTTCTTCTTCATATATACTTAGACATTATAAACATCTTGAAGATGTACCTAATCAAAGTTATAGTGAAATATAATTGTTGTTTTACCGATATAAGTTATTGGTAAGTTTGAGTTGTTAGTTGTCACCACCACACGACTTTCTTTGTATTTTTATTAGTTGAAAGTATAAACATGCATACACTTGTTTCATGGAGGAAAGATTTAAATTCGAACATCTAATGAAGAAAACCAACATTGATTTGTAACTAATTCTTTTCTTCATTCTAAAAAATTATTATTATTATTATTATTGTCACTCATCTTCCCGTGAAGCCACACATCTTTCTGTTCATTTCTTAGGTTATGCCTCTTCAATCATACTCAAGGTAAATCAGTTTATAAAGCTATTAATTATCTTCCCGTGAAGCCACACATCTTTTTGTTCATTTCTTGGGTTATGTCTTTTCAATCATACTCAAGGTAAATTAGTTTACAAAGCTATTAATTATCTTCCCGTGAAGCCACACATCTTTCTATTCATTTCTTGGGTTATGCCTCTTCAATCATCCTCAAGGTAAATCAATTTACAAAGCTATTAATTAGTACTTGTTTGTTCAAAGAAGGTTGTATATGTTAACAATAACACTGAATAGTCAATTACTATTTGATTGCTAATTAAAATTTTCTTTGTAAAGAATAATTTAGATAAACGTGTTTGTCTTTCCTTTCAAAATGCATGCAGCGGATCCTCAGTGGTGTCTTGAAAAGGAAACATTTCCAAGAGGTTGTGGTGACCGAGGTACGGTACTGGAAGCATGCCAAAGGGTTGCCCATGTTTAGCTAAGGATGAAAGGATTGTATAAGATTACACAATCACTAACTCCTAATGTTTAGCTGAAGTTAATTGATTAGGAGAATGTTCAGGGGATGATTCCTTCCCAAATCAAATCTATATATGCTTGCATAAATCTTAACACTTGTTGTGCACCTTTTTACTTTATAAACATTCTGTAAACAATACAAAAACATACAGTGGATAAACATCAATACCACTTTCTCTTTTTGTTTAAATCTTGCATACTCTTATTGGATTTCTCAGGATGCCTTGATACTGAGTGCCATAATGTCCACGAGCTTATTGTAGCTTAAATTGCTTCTCATCAAACCTTATATGATGTCTGGCAAGCATTGGAATAAAATCTTTACCTCGCAATCTAAAGCTCATATTACTCATTTTAGCTCTCAACTCTTCACTCTCCGCAAAGGTTCTCAATTAGCCACTAACTTTTTCTTCAACATCAGAAAGATTTCTGATGAACTAGTCATTACTAGCCAACCTTTGTCATCTGATGATACAATTACTTGTCTTCTTACTGGACTTGGACATCATTACAACTCCTTGGTCACCATTGTCACTACCCGACAGGATTTAATTACTTTAGAGAAACTATACTCATTAATGTTAATTACTGAGTCCATAATCATTGCCAACAATATTGCATCCTTTATTAGCAATAATTCTGCAAATCTTTCTACTCGTCAACACAATTCTTTTCAACCTCGCAGTTGTGGAAACTTTCGAGGACGAGGGTGTGGTTATCACCGTACTCGTTACTCTAACACCAATGCCCGAGGTCAATTCAACAGAGATCCCATCTATTGTCAGCTTTGTGATAAACTAGGCCACACTGTCAAGACTTGTACTCTAGGTCTGATGTCTTTGACACCAATCAACCATCTGATAACAATATTCCAGGTATGATAGTAGCAAAGAATTCACCTACAAACACTGTGTGGCATCCAGTCACTGGTGCAACACATCATTTTACCAATGACTTAACCAATCTCAACCTCAAGCATGATGATTATGATGGAACAGAACACATTCAAGTTGGTAATGGTGCAGGACTACAAATTACTAAAACTAGTTCTTCCATTTTATCAAGTTCTTCTAAATCCTTTGTTTTGCAAAACCTTCTTCCGGTTCTTGACATTACAAAAAACCTCTTGTCTGTTCATCAATTTTGTAAAGATAACAATGTTTATTTTGAGTTTCATGATTATTTTTTTCTTATCAAGAATTACTTAGGGAACATCGTTGATAAAAGTCCATTTAACAAAGGTCCACTTAACAATCACCACTAGTAAATTTTATCAACATAATATTTTGTCACTATATTCTTCACTAAATACTAACGGAACTATTCTCTCAGTATATATCAAGGGAATTATAGTGGGAAAAGAAGAAATTAAAAAAATAAAAAATACGATGACATATAATTTATACAAACGGCATTACCGACAGTATTAAATACCGCCAGTAAATTGTTCTCTTCTCACTGACATTGTTTATTGTGTTAATTATAGAGGGTATCACTGACAGATAAATTATATCGGTATATTCCAAAGAGCTCTTGAATTGTTTACTTCTCAATTGCACTATTTATGTTGTTAATTACATACGGACTCACTGACAAATTAATTTTGTTGGTATTTTTCAGAGAGCTCTGGTATTGTTCACTTCTCAATTACACTATTAATTATTGTTCTTTACAAACAGAATCAACGACAGACTGAAAACTTATTGGTAATATTATGGGGGTTTTTGAAAAAAATTTATTAAATTGAAAATTTAAATTAAATATTACAGACAGAAACACCGACATATATATATAATAGGTCATCGTATCCGAGTATCCATATTAGCTGGTTTCATTAAAAAAGTTTAAAATTGATTTCCTTTGAACATTTGGCTTCTTAGTTTTAAGATTTTAAAAAGGTAATTATTTTTATTTTATATATTTTTGAATAAAAATGATATACAATATTGTATCATTTAAACATTTTAATTGGATTAAAATATTTGATTTTATCAAATTAATTTAAATATTTTTATTTTATTTTAGACAATCTGAAAAAGTACCATTAAGTCTTGATTGAAACTTACAAGGGACATTAAAAGAATTAAAGCCTCATAAAGAAAAATTGTATTTCTCATGTGATAATTTAAAATAAATATTTATAAAAGTTTTAATGATTTAAATTCTAGAAAAGAAATATTTTTTCTATTAAAATTATTTTTTCTTGTTTATTTATTTTTTATTTTGACAAAACAATAATGTTTTATTAACAATATGATTATTTGAACACAAACTTAAAGTAATTAAAACAAAAATTTAAGAACTCAAATGATTTAAATTCAGTAGGAAAAAATGATTTTTTTTAGCCTAAACTCCCTTTTCATTATT
>Ga0325402_1003437_pt1 | contig 14281 bp, 18 predicted proteins | sample PopdelMetagenome_22_FD_207212 | JGI IMG/M metagenome (GOLD analysis project Ga0325402, IMG submission 207212) | Populus deltoides microbial communities from Bellville, Georgia, United States - Xylem-PdKOR-R3 | ecosystem: Host-associated > Plants > Phyllosphere > Stem > Wood/Secondary xylem... | reverse complement strand
TTTCTCCTACCTCTTCATTTTCTTATGCTTTCAACCCCAAGAAAAGACACTCTCACTGTCGTTACTGTGACTCTTGAGTCTGGCAATGGTGCTGTTGTTGCTTCTCCGACCACTGAGAAGCTGGAGTTATCTTCCTATAGAAGACAGTACTTCCCTTTAGCTGCTGTTGTTGGCCAGGTCTATACTATACATTTCTCTCTCTTCAATATCGATGATAAAAAAAAGTTTTGTTCCTTTTTACCTCCAAATTTACCTTTGCTTGTAAAAGGGTCAATTGGGTTTTAATTATTGTGTTTGTTTGTTTTGTGGTTTTACTGAAATGGGTTGGTTCTTGTAGGGTTATATTACTTATGTTACTGTAGATAAGTGACCGCAACAATGCTTTACTTCTTTTTGTGCGTGAGGTCGTGGTTATCGTGTTGGGTTGGGGGATTAAAAGGGGTGTTAACAAGTTTGGAGAAAGTGTGGATGTCAGTGTCAAGGAAAGCATTTTACAATCATGTCGTCCTGTGTTTTTCAGCGGATTAATAATTTATGAGTTTTTGTTAATATAATTTCCTCACATCAATTAGTTTTTGTTATAATATTATCAGTTATGACTTTTAGCACCTGTTATCTACACCGAACTGCTTTCTAATGCTCGAGAACTCTGGAAAAGAGGAGAACTTGTCGCAAGATATCATTAAGAGAAATTTGTCATTAAGTTGAAAGACTATAACCATGTAAGAAATTCTGATAATAAATGCTTCTAGCCAGTGCTTGTTCTTCACGGACGCGGGGGAATGCCATTGGATTTGTGTCACTGCACATTATTATGGCAACTTAGCGAGCACATCACAGCTGTGCGGCTTTGATTCTGTTTAATTTGGAAACTCATTTGATATTTAGTAGTGGTTGATTAATGAATCTTTTATTGACAAGTATATGGGGATGCCAATTGTGTTATAGAATGCTATCAAAACAGCTCTTTGCTTTGGGGCTATTGACCGTGGGATTGGTGGGATTGCTTTATCTGGAAGGCGAGGAACAGCGACGCCATTAATGGCACGTGGGTTGCATGCAGTTTTGCCACCCATTGATGTAGTTGCTGGTTCAATAGCAAACGCAGATCCAGCATTCCCTGAAGAGTAAGGCCGCTGAATGCTCGAAAGATTTGTGTCTTTCTGTGCTTTCTCCTTTTCCAAATACAAAAAAGGAAAAACTATACTCGTTCCTACAGACAATCGCTTTTGTTTCTAATCACCTTAAAAAGGTAGAGTTTTTGCTCTGAAACCATATGCTATCATTTGCTCTGAAGTCAACTTAAAACACGCTGAATGATATCCTACCATTTGCTCATAGTGATTTGTTTATCCAGTCATCCAGAAATTACTTCTCCTTGATTTATGTGATGTTTATTAACTCGATGCTAGCAGCGCAGAAAATCTCCAGAAAAATTTGTTATTGTCGGTTTGTTTATGCTGGGAAAAGAGGCATACATAATTCTCCATCCTTGACCAGAATTAATTGTGTGTGCCTGTTCTAGATTCAAGTAAAGGAACCGCTTCCTGTCTTGTGGCCTATGTTGGAGGTTAGATTAACATTCCAAATTTATTTTTTCTTGCTATGGCTTTAACTCATGACCTGGCGAATTATACGAGTGGTGCAAAGCTCAATTGCTTACCCTAGATCATAGTCTCATGTATCATTTTTCCCTTTTAAAACAAGTGATGCAAAATTCATTTCTTTTTGTATATGATGAAGCTGGAGATGAAATTAAGCAGTCTATGCTGGCAATTGAAAGTTTAGAACTGCCCTTTTGGTAAGTCTATGCATATGGTGTTGGCAGCTGAAGCCTTATTCACTGCTATTCCTTGCATAAGTAAGTATCAAGTTACAGAAAGAAAGGGTGTATTTACGTTAATAGATCTAAGTTTGGTCAACAAGCATATGCAGCTGTCAAATTTTATGTTTCCATGATGTTATCCTCTAGGTTCAAGTGAATTTTTATTTAAACTGTTATATTTTGTTCGCAAAACGACTATCTGGCCATGCTTTCTAAAGGTGGGAAGATGGTTTGGCTGAACAAGTGGAATACAATTCGGATGGTAATATCAAGACCCAAGTTGTGAGATCTCCTTTTGTTCAGGTCTGTGTCATGAAAAACACCATAGTAGTTAAGATGTTTTTCATTACTTAGCTAACAATTCTAGTCAATTCATGCCCAGATTCCTTTGGGAGTTACCGAGGATAGGCTCATTGGATCTGTTGACGTTGAGGAATCCATGAAAACAGGAACAACTGTCTTCCAACCTGGCCTTCTCGCTGAAGCTCACAGAGGTGTTTTATACGCTGGCGAAATTAATCTCTTGGATGAGGGCATTAATAATTTACTTCTTAATGTGTTGACGGAAGGATCAGCTTTGAGCATCCTTGCAAGCCATTTCTGATTGCCACTTACAACCCAGAAGAGGGTGCTGTTCGTGAACACTTATCGGACGACCGGATTGCTATTAATTTGAGGTACGTGCCTCCATTTAAGCAGTGGAGAGAGTTCCTTGTCCTTAGTTTAATTCTTACTCTTTCAATAATGACACAATTCTTCTGCAGCGCAGATCTTCCAATGATTCTTGAAGATCGTGTTGCAGCTGTTGGAACTGCAACGCAATTTCAGGAACATAGTAATCAAGTTCTTAAAATGGTCGAGGAAGAGACTGAATATGCAAAGACCCAGGGAATGAATGGCTGTAACCCAAAGGCTATTCCCCTCTGTCAAGTGAGGAGTTTCCAGGTTTAATACACTCACGTCAAGTGCAGGTCATAACTCCCCTTCTCCCTTACAACTGATATCGCTTGGTCAGATCAAAAACAGGTTCATAAGGGCAGGAGAATATTCATTGATGGAACAGATTTGATACTGCCGTTTAAAGACATGGTTAAATGATTATAAGAAGTGATATTGCTATATAATAAAATAAGCAGAGGTCCTTTTCTGTGTTTGGGGTGGTAGCCTCTAGGGCTCCGTGGTGAGACAGATGTCAATATTCATATGAAAACAGTTGGGATCAGGTATACTCTGTGCTAAAAGAATAAGAAAAGACATAGTTCACAACCTTTCCTTCCTAATTCTCCTATGCCATTAATGACATCCATGCCAAGTCCATTACTAAGCTCTGCATACGTTGTTACCCCTAACCTTGCCACACCAAGTTACTGCAACAAGTCCTATTAACATTCCTGATGATACAAATTTGAATGGTAGCACTGTTTTTAGCACCTTTTCTCCTCATTTTTGGTTTCATTGTCCATCCACTTGAAACTTTGTAAACTATTTAACTACTAGTGGTTGTGGTCTCCAGCCAGAGAAACCTTTATTGGTAGGATTTCAACCCCTGGAGAGGTAATTTACATTGATATAGAGAGAGATTTTATGACTTATATTTAGGGATAATCCTTTAATGATAGATAGTCATGGCCAAGATTTAGATAATTTTGCTAAAATATCTTAGTTTTCCTTGGATGTACAATGATTTGGAGGAGATAGTTTGTCCCATCAATTGATTAGCAATCTATCCGTAACTTTCTATATCGGTATAGAATAACTTGATCTCTTTATTATTATTTTTATCACTACTAATAAGGTTTTTTTTTTCTTCAAGATTTTCAAATACAGGTATTATCGCTTTGAAGATGGGAAAGAGAACGTAAGCACATAATCAAATCTTTGATACTTGATCATTAGGAAATTACAACTTATAAGAAGAGACAAGCTCATGCGGAGTAGAGTTTTTGTGGACTATAGTCAACCCATCGCTCCCTGCGCGCAAAAAGAGATACTTTTACAGAGCTCACATTTCTTCATGTTGTCATTATGAAGTCTAAACGAGAAGTGGCTAGTTGTAAGAATAAAATTAAAAAGCTTGGGAAGATATCTTCTAATGCTTAGAGTGCACTAGCTGGTGTGTAGAATGAACTAGTCTATGCATAAGGTGAGGTGACTCGATTACAAGGAGAATGTTCACGTTTGCAAGCACTGGGAGATAATCCTTCTGACTTTAAAACTGCTTACATCAATAGTCTCACACTTAAAACAGTAGTGGGGGATAGATTGGTTGACATGATGGGATAATTTCACTTCTAATACAGTTCTCAAAACATTAATGCAGCTTCTCCCACTTGTTTCATGTTAATGTGTTTCCTTTTAATGAGATTCGACCTGGGAGAGCTAGGAAGACTCTGAATGTCATTTGTCTGATGAGCTAAAACAAGAATAAAAGACCACAAACATTACTTATATTTTGTTTGATATGTTTGGAATTGTATTTTATTATGTAATGTTATATTTTCTATGTAGTATAATGGTGTGTATGTTTTGGTAATAAATAAAAGGAAGTAGAATTTATCACTTGGCTATCTATTTTTGGAGTATAACTGAGTGTAATTTAGAGATTAATAGTTTCAAGGAAAATTGATTATGGGTTTAAATTGGAGAAAAATTATCCAACTTGAAGAAATGTTTTAAATTGGGTAGGAATTATGTATAGCTTGGTCTGACCAAGCTACTATTTAGCATGGTTTGATCCAGGCCGAGAAAAACTTGGAATTTCAGGCAAAAATAATCAAGATAGATAAACCTCTGAGAAAATAACATAGAGATATGGATATTATTAAGGAGAAAACAACCAAATATTAACTTGGAGAAAGCAACCAAAAGAATAAACCTTGGAGAAAATAATATGGAGATATGATGATTAACATGGAGAATTAACCAAACATTATCTTGGAGAAAGTGACCAAAAGAAATGAACCTTGAAGAAAATAATATAGAGATATACAGATTAACTTGGAGAAATAAAACTTCATTGGTAAAATTCTATTTTTGAAACCAAAGATATCAAAAGATATACATAGGAGTCCTATTAGAGATATACGGGAGATGTGAAGTTGTTGGAGATATACAAGTGATATACACAAAGCTAATTAGAGATGTAGGTGTTGGGAAAAATAAGGAACAACCGGACACCAATCTTGCCAAATCACAATTCATAATTCACAACTCCCAATCCTTTTCCTTTCTTGTGCAATCAAAAATAGGATCACCTAATCAATAAAATAATGCAATCAAACACATAAATCAACACATATTTTTTACGTGGAAAACCCAATGCGGGAAAAACCACGGGACCGTAGTCCACCTAAAAAACTTCCACTATCAACAAATAATGGGTTCACAAGTGTTCTTCCTCAAATTTAATTAAGGGCTACAACATACATATCATCAAGAACAATATACTCTTGGAATACAACAAGATTAAAGAGAGAAGTATTTAAGAAAAACTCACAACACTGACAGCCCTGTTTTCTGACAAAACGATTAGCTTATAATCACCAATATTCGATCCAACCGTTCACAATGAAGAGTAACGTGTCTAGAAGTTGTTGTCAAAATATCAACCCAATCTAACAGTTAACGAGCTGGAAATCAAAGAATGAAGACATGCGATTCAACTGCCTCTTCTTCCTTTGTTTCTCTCATGCTCTTTGTTATGTTTTTGCTCTTTTAATTCACTTCTGCCGCTACAGTAGTCATTTGTGTTTTTTTTAATTTAAAGAGGCAGTCATGCTGTCTATTGCCAATTAATATGGTGGTCCCTTCATTACATGGTACGGGACCACACACAATAAATCTTCCCCTCATGCACCATATGAGGAATTCGTCATGCTAGCAATCAGCTTGTAAACTTCAATTTATGAGGCCATACCAAGCTTACTTTCCTTCTACAAAACTCAAACTTCTCTCTTGGTAGAGGTTTAGTCATCATATCTGACGCATTATTATCAGTATAGATCTTCTCAACAACAAATAATTGCATCTCTATAGCATCTCAAATCCATTAATATCTAACCTCAATGTGCTTTGATCGAGACTGAAAAATAAGATGCTTACTAAGATGGATTGCACTTTAACTATCACAGTGCAACATAAAGTTATCTTGAACTAGGCGAAGTTCATGTAAAAACTTCTTCATCCACAACAACTCTTTGCCCCTTTCAATAAGAGCAATATATTTAGCCTCTGTAGTGGATAATACAACACATTTTTGCAACCTTGATTGCCATGAGACTGCTCCCCTTGCAAACTTCATCAAGTATCCTGATGTGGACTTTCTAGAATCTACATCACCAGCCATATCTGCATCTGTGTATCCATCCAACACGGGTTTATTATTGCCAAAACATAAGCTGAAACTAGAAGTACCTTTAAGATACTTGAGTATCCATTTCACTGCTGACGAGTGTTCTTTACTAGGATTGGAGAGGAACTAACTAACCACACCAACTGTATGAGTTATATCTGGCCTTGTGCAAACCATAGCATACATCAAGCTACCAACTGCGGACGCATAAGGAACCTTTTTCGTCTCATTTCTTTCTTCATCACTTGAAGGACACTGCATAGAACTTAGTTTAAAATGTCTTGTAAGTGGAGAACAAACAAGTTTGGAGTTGTTCATGTTGAATCTCTCCAATACCTTTTGAACATATCTCTTCTAAGATAACCAAAGTTTCTCCTTCTTCCTATCACGTGTGATCTTTATGCTAAGAATCTATTTTGCCGGTTCTAAGTCTTTCATTAAAAAAGACTTATTTAACTCTTCTTTCAAAATCTAAATCTTCTTAACATCATGGCCAACAATTAGCATATCATCCACATACAACAAGAGAATAATAAAGTTTCCATCTGAAAACCTTTTCATAAATACACAATGATCAGAAGTGGTCTTATCATAACCATGATCCACCATGAAAGAATCAAACTTCTTGTACCATTATCTTGGAGCTTGCTTTAACCCATATAAACTCTTTTTCAACTTGCAAACTAACTACTCTTTGCTTTTTGCTTCAAACCCTTCAGGCTGCTCCATGTAGATCTCCTCATCTAAATCACCATTGAGAAATGAAATTTTCACATCAAGTTGTTCAACTTCAAGATTCATAGTAGCTAAACCAAACACAACTCGGATTGAAGACATCTTGACTACTGGTGAAAAAAATTATTCAAAATCAATACCTTTCTTTTGACCGAAACCTTTCATAACCAATTTTGCCTTATACCTTGGTTGTAAGCAATGTTCATCAATTTTCAACATGAACACCCATTTATTCTTGAGTGCTCTCTTATCTTTAGGAAGCTTCATTAACTCAAAAATATGGTTTTCATGCAAAGATTTCATCTCTTATTGTATTGCTTTCAACCACTCACTTTTCTTCTTATGTGACATAGCCTCTTTAAACATTTTGGTTCTCTCCCATCAGCAATCAACACATACTCATAAGGAGAATATTTGGTGGAAGGTTGGCGAAGTCTAGTTGACCTCCTCAATTGTGGCTCATCTGGAGCTTTTTAAAAACCTATTCAGGAATAACATCAACATCATCATTGGTTAACTCAGGATCACCAACTAATGGCTCAATAAGAAAACCACCATTATCATCATTTTTCAAATCTCCCTCATGATTAACAGGCATCAAAGGTAACTGTAAAGTAGGTCTTGGATTCAAATTAGATGGAATAAAAATAATATACTCTATTTTTTTCTTCTGGTCAAAGTCTTCAATGGTTTGATCTTCAAAGAAGATAACATCTCTGCTTTTAACAATTTTCTTCTCTTTCGGATCCCACAACCTAACCAAACTCATCAACTTTAGAGCCTAAGAAAATACATTGTTTTGTCTTGTTGTCAAGCTTAGACCTTTCATCCCTGGAAACATGTACAAACACTCTGCATCCAAACACCCTCAAGTATGCATAAGAAACATCCTTTCCTTTCCAAACTCTATCTGGAACATTAAATTCAAGAGGAATTGATGGAGAAAGGTTGATCATGGCAACTGCAGTCTTCATTGCCTCACCCCAAAAGGACGTAGACAGCTTTGCATGAGAGAGCATACATCTAATTCTTTCAACAATGATTTTGTTCAATCTCTCAGCCACTCCATTCTGCTATGGATTCTTAGGAACTATCTTCTCTAACTTGATACCATGTTCCTTGCAGTACTTCTCAAAAGGACACTTGTATTCACAACCATTGTCAGCTCGAATACATTTCAGCTTTCTACCAGTTTCTCTTTTAACTTTAGCATGGAAATCTTTAAAGACATCAAACACCTGATCTTTGGATTTTAAATAAATTGCCTAAATTTTCCTGAAGTGATCATCAATAAAGTTAACAAAGTACAATGCACCTTCAAGAGACTTATCAATCATATAGCAAACATCAGTATGAAGGTGATATTTAAAATGCAACTTTATGTTGTTTACCAACTAAACAATTAGTACATGTGCTTAAGTTCATACCTGTTAATGAAAGGTAGTTCTTCTTGACAAGGATGTCAATGCCTTTCTCACTTAAATGTCCAAGTCGTTTATGCTGTAAATCAGTAGAGCAATCTTCAATTACATTCACCTTCTTTTTAATCACCTTGGCTTGTAACATGTAGAAACCCATCTTCTTCCCTTTAGCAATAGTTAAAGAATTTTTAGAGAGCTTTCATTTACCATTTTTGAAGTAATTATAATAGCTTTCTTCATCAAGAGTACTTGTAAAGATCAAATGTAGGGGCATATCGGGCACATGTCTAACATCTTTGAGTAGCAACTTGCACCCAGTATTGGTTTCTAACCAAATGTCTCTAATAACCACAACATTAGCCATCCTTTAATTTCCCATCCTAACTTGACCAAAATCTCCAGCAGTGTAGGATGTATAAAAATCACGTCAGGGCATAACATGGTAAGAAGCTGCTGAATTTGCAACCCAAATGGTATCCTAACATGCAAGATTAACAAAATCATCATCACAAACAATGGCAACATCATCATCAAATACAACTGTCATTGTACCATTCTCTTCATTCTTATCTTCATCTTTGCCCTTTTTATCTCTTTTATACTTTCTACAATCTTTTTGAATATACACAAGCTTATCACAATAATAACATTTAATTCCCTTCTTTGACTGAGATCTCCTTCTTGGCTTCTATTTGCCTTTTCTATTATCGGATTCTCTATCTTGCTTACTATAAGAAAACCTATTTTGGCTTCTCCCTCGACTTTCTATAACAAGTGCATGAAACTCATAAGTGCTTGTCCATTTCCTCCTCTTCTCTTCATTGAGAATGATATCCTTCACTTTCTTCAAAATGATCTTTCCATTCGAAGTGGAATTGCTAAGTGACACCATCAAAGTCTCCCAACTATTCGACAATGAACTCAATAAAATTAGTGCTTACATCTTATCAGCTAACTCAAGATTCATCAATGACAGCTGATTTAGGAACCCCTGGAATTCATTTATATGCACTAAAGCATCTTCACCATCTTTGCACTTCAAATTCACAAGATCTCTAATTACAAAAACCTTGTTTTGTGCACTCTTCTTAGCAAAGGTTTCTTTCAACATCTTTCAAATTGTATAACAGTCATGTTTTTGAGAAATATGATTAATAGACTTAGAAAATACCTATTTTCTAACATTAGCTGTCGCCTTTCTGTTAAGCTCATTCCATTTTACCTCATCCATTTCATCAGGTTTTATTCCTTTACACTCAAGCGACAAAGCCAAATCATTGTAATATAATTGATCCTCCATCATTGTTTTCCATAAAAAATAATTGGAAGAAGCGAGCTTTATCATGCCTGAATCTTTCTTTTCCATTTTAACTGCACAAGAAATTCAATCTACACAACCAGTGCTCTGATACCACTTTGTTGGGAAAAACAAGAAACAACCGGACACCAATCTTGCCAATTCACAAGCCCCAATCTTTTTCCCTCTTTGTGAAATAAAAAATAGGATCACTTAATCAATAAAATAATGCAATCAAACATATAAATCAACACAAAGATTTTATACATAAAAAACCCGATGCGGTAAAAACCACGGGACCGTAGTCCACCTAAAAAACTTTCAGTATTAATAAATAATGGGTTCACAAGTGTTCTTCCTCAGATTTAACTAAGGGCTACAATATACATATCATCAAGAACAATCTACTCGTGGAATACAACAAGATTAAAGAGAGAAGTGTTTGAGAAAAACTCACAACACTGACAGCCCTATTGTCTGACAAAACAATTAGCTTATACACCACCAATCTTTGATCCAACCGTTCAGAATGAAGAGTAACGTGTTTAGAAGCTGTTGTTAAAATCCCAGCCCGATCCAAGAGTTAACGAGCTGGAATCAAAGAATGAAGATGGATGGTTCAGCTATCTCTTCTTCCTTTATTTCTCTTGTGCTCTCTATTCTGTTTTGGCTCTTTTAATTCACTTCTGCCGCTACAGTAGTCATTTGTGTTTTTTTTTTAAATTCAAAAAGGCAGTCATGCTGTCTCTTACCAATTAATATAGTGGTCCCATCATTACATAATACGGGACCACACACACAGTAGAAATTTTGAATATGTGGCTTGATTGCATCAATGTCAGGATGATTCAACAAAAATACATTTTTAAATTGTCTGAGTGCCATACATGGGGAAGTATTTTTTTTCCTCTTCATCCTGTAGGTGATAGGTGTTATACATAATGACTTTAACAACCTTAAATGGGTCATCCTAGTTTGGCACCATGTTATACTTAATGACTCTGACAACCTTAAATGGGTCATCCTAGTTTGGCACTAATTTTCCTCTTCCTTCAGAGTTACCAATTGCCTCTAGCTCCCTTAATACCATGTCTCTCATCTTGAATTTTCTTCTTCTTTTTTTTTGTCTTTTTTGTCCTAGTATTATGGTATTAAGTAGTTTTATGTCAATATGCATTGTTCTTCATTGCTGCATTGAGTCGAACTTCCTCAATCAAGTCCAAATTTGCCTTTAACTCGTTATCATTGTTGTTGATAGAGAAATATAATACTCTATGATTGGACCTTTATTTCTATCTATTTGGTAAAGTACTAGATCGTTACCAAAATAAATTGTTTTTTTTCCAGGCTTTTGATAATTATACCAATATATTCATTCCCTGGAGAACAACCATGATAGTATATGAAAAAAAATTAATTTGGTTGAAGAAGGTTTTTAAATTTACATATTTGAAATATTTTTATAATTACATGAATTCTCAAAATAATAATAAAAAAAAAACCTATGTGTAGGTATATTTAGATTAATGGTATTGGTTAAAGAATAAATAATTTTAGATGTTGAATTTCAATTAATTTAGATAAAAAAACTCAACAATTTCAGTTTAATTTCCTAAAAAGTACAGTTGAAAACTAGCTATGTTTTAAAGAATTTGTGTTTAATTTTATATCTAATTTGTTTTTTAAAAATTAATAATAATAATAATAATAATAAAGAACCACATGATTCTCTAATGGATCCTACATCAAGTTTTATTGATTAGTTTTTAAAATTCGTGAAAATGTTTTTTCTTAAATAAAGTTATGAAGGAGCATTCGTTTTAACCAAATGTAACAATAGAGGGTAAAATAGACGAAATTATTTTCAATAATTCTTTTATTCACGTGTGCGTTCGTTGCCTTGTTCTGTTCAAATTAAAGCACGCGTGGCATTATATTATTGCTAAAAAAGAAAAAAGAAAAAAGAAAAAAGAAATTTGAGCAAGCCCCTTGCGTGCTTTATTCGCAGTAGCACTTTTCAAACCGGGAAACTAGCCGTTGGAGATTGAGGAGAAAACGGACAATTCAATTGTCAACCACCGTCGTTCTAACGTTCGAAAATACACCAAACCCTACCCCAAAACTTTCCTAAACGGTATCGTAATTGCCATTCTCCAATTCTTATAAACCCATGGCATGTCCTCCCTCATCTCTCTCTCTTGAAACGCTCTCTTTCTCTCTCTAAAAAACACAAAGAAGAAGAAGAAGAGACACTCTCTTGAGTCTCTCTTCCTTTTGTTTTCAAAACAAACCAAACTACACTAGTCAGTTTCTGGATTTGAGTTTTCTTTCTTTCTTCTGTTGGTGCTTTCGATACCCTTCTTTTGAATTCTAAGCAAAGAAAGAAAGAAGAGAGACAATGGAAACTGTTAATGGGTATCAAGGGAATACTCCGGTGGCTGCTCCGGCGGGGACTACCCCAGCAAAACAGGCTGTCACAGCAACAAAGATTGTCGATACGCAATCCGTGCTTAAACGGTAATTTTCTTTTCTTTTTGCATATGATCTGTTCTTTTCATTTGTCAAACCATGTAATATATCACGAGTTATAACTGGATTTATTTTTTGGGTTTTCTTTTCTTGTTCGTAAATGTGATTTTGTGACTTTTTTCTTTGTTATTAAATCAGATGATGTTTTTGTTTATAATGAATTCGGATAGTGTCATTTAAGCTATTGATTTCATGTGACTGATTCTTTATCTAACCGTAATTTGGAATGACTCCATTGGGTTTCTTTAAGCCCTGTTTGATTGTTTGTCTTAAATTGGGGGGTCTGCTTTTCATTAGCTAATTGGTTGTTTAATAAGCTTGAGCTGGTCTCCCTTTTTTTTTCCTTTCATTTGCTTTCGGTATTTCATGGTTTAATTTAATATATGTGTATATATTCTTGAGAATTGGTTGCTTTTAACCCGATTGGATCTGGTTACTTGTTGTCTTTTAATTTGCTTGAGAATCTTTAGGGTTTATTTATTTATTCATATAAATTTGACTAATTGCTACTTCTTTTTTTAACCAGGTTGCAATCTGAACTGATGGCATTGATGGTAAGAATATTGAAACCTGTCTTGTCGTCGTATCTCTTATTTTCTCAGCAGCAAATCAATGATTAACATTGTTTTGTAGATGAGTGGAGAATGTGGGATATCTGCCTTCCCTGAAGGGGACAACATATTTTGCTGGAAAGGAACAATCAAAGGCAGCAAAGATACAGTTTTTGAAGGGACAGAATACAAGCTATCCCTTTCATTCCCAAATGACTATCCTTTCAAGCCTCCAAAAGTCAAGTTTGAAACCAGCTGCTTCCATCCCAATGTGGATATCTATGGCAACATTTGCTTGGACATTCTTCAGGTAAAGTTAAATCTTCTAGTGATCTCAATGTTGTTGTTAAAATTTTGTTGTCTGAATGTGCTTTTATTTAACTAATTACAAGTGATTTTTTAGATTCAAATTGGCTGATCTAACTCTGATGCTTTGCTGCTTTATATTGTGTGTTCCTAGGATAAATGGTCATCTGCCTATGATGTGAGGACAATATTGCTATCTATCCAAAGCCTGCTTGGAGGTAAATCTTGTTTTTCCATTTTCTGTTTATGGAGGTTGGTGATTTAATTTTTTACTACTAAGATCATTTCTCTTTTTGTGTGATGTAGAACCAAACATCAGTTCACCTCTAAACACTCAAGCAGCACAACTTTGGAGCAATCAACAAGGTTTGTTGTTGTTACTTTGGATGTTATGATTTACGTAAATGGTGCATTGCTTGGAGTATGAATAATTAATTACTTAATTGGCACCTTGTAATTGTTGCAGAGTATAGGAAAATGGTCGAGAAGTTGTACAAGCCTCCAAGTGCTGCTGCTTAGATGGAAGAGGGGTCCAGAAGAGTAGTAGTAGTGTGTGTTACTTCACTGTTTTGTTGGATGTGGTTTGAATTTCCCTCTTCCACAACTATAGCTTTTACTGTACTGACTCAATGGAAAATGAATTGATGGATCAGATTTTTCTTGCCATCCACTCCTTGTGCCGACTCCTTGTGCCGTGCATTTTGAGAGATAGTAAGAACAGGGGAATTTTGTTCTCAAAAAGTGATGGAAATGGTTGATTTTTGTTGGGTATTGTTCTCACATCGATACGCTTAGTGTTAATAAAATAAAAGAATAAGACTATTTTCGCCTATAATGTTTCTCTCTTCACTTGAAAATTATATTATTCTTATACAGTAACAAATTAAGAAAATCGAGTATACTTGTAGGATTAGGTTATCGCTATGCGATAATTGGGGGAAAAAACTTAGTCCTGCACCAAGGCAGTGCGAAAAAATGAGGGGGAAAGAACAAAAAGGAAGAAGGGAAGAAAACCACGAGATAGATTTTTTTTGTCTTCTGGTAACAATGTCAGAACAGAACGATGAACATTCTGAACAAAACGATGAAAATTCTTAAGCTCAAGAATGAAATGGAGTTCAGTTGAACCAAAATTTCTCAAGCTGCTTTGCTCTCAGTTTGAGATGTGACAAGTTACTGCTACTTCGAAGATGTGAGCTGCCTCAAGTTGTACTTGGACAACTCCTTGTACTTTTCAATAACCCCGATCAAGCAGAGAGTCTGAAA
>Ga0325402_1003433_pt1 | contig 14289 bp, 14 predicted proteins | sample PopdelMetagenome_22_FD_207212 | JGI IMG/M metagenome (GOLD analysis project Ga0325402, IMG submission 207212) | Populus deltoides microbial communities from Bellville, Georgia, United States - Xylem-PdKOR-R3 | ecosystem: Host-associated > Plants > Phyllosphere > Stem > Wood/Secondary xylem... | reverse complement strand
GACAGAACAATTTTCAATTACAAATTCCACTGCTCAAGAAATCCAATTACAAATCCATTTATAAAAAATTGACGATGCAATCAACAATATAATTGATGTGGATTAACAAGAAGGAAAAGGAAAGAGTATACAAAATGTTAAACATAATAAAAAAAAACTAAAAAGAAAGAAATCACAGGATGCAAGAATAGCACGAATCTGAAATGCAAGGATTTGAAATGCAACAAGTCACATGCAACAAGCAACAACCATCCAACTGGTGCAAATTGCAGAGATATGAAAACTTTTTACATGGTGACAAAAATACATTGCAGTAATACTTTTCACATGGTACATTGCGATAGAACCTTTCACAATCTTTCATATGGGTTACAACCTTGCAGAATAATAAATATAAGGGTAGAAAGAAGTGACGAACCAGAATGAAGGGAAAACAAGAAGTAAAAAAAAGAACAAACTGGTCAGAAACGCTTAAAGAACGCAGCAGAGACAGAAAGAAGGAAAAAGGGCAGAATCAGAGGAAAACAGAGGCAACCAAGGGATAAAAACAGGGCCACCACCGCCAACATTCCTCATCGCCGCCACAACAACCATCTGGCGTCATTGTCGACAACAACAGCACCACCATCAGCGGGGAGAAAACCGTCTGAAACAGGAAAATTACGTAGCAGAGACAGAGAGAAGGAAGAAGAGCAGAATCAGACGAAAAACAGAGGCAAACACGGGATAAAAACAAGGCCACCACCGTCAACCTTCCTCATCGTCGCCATAACAACCGTCTGGAGTCATTGTCGACAACAACAGCACCATCATCAACGGGGAGAAAAATGTCCGAAATAGAAAAAAAGCGTAGCAGAAACAGGGAGAAGGAAGAAGAGCAGGGACAAAGGAAAACCGTCTCTTAGTTCACCACTAGCCTTCCCCGTTGCCACTGCCAACCATACTTCGCCATCGTACAGGGTAGCATCCTCTCCCCCTTCCCCTTCTTCTTCTTCTGCTGATGCATTTGCCTGTCTCCACTGTTCACAGTCTAAACCAACATTTTTTTCGAGTCCGAGTAAAAAAAAACAAATAAAAAAAATACTTTCCAAAAACATTTTTTTTCCAATATTTTTTCTAGTGCGAAGATGTAGACTGTAATATTTGCGTGGTGTAAAATTAAACGATAAAATATACCATCAGATATTATGTTTTATTTGAAAAAATAGGATTTAACATTATTCATTTGTTTATTTATTTAGCATTATACATATGGAAGATGCGCTTTTTAATGCAATATTCAATGAAGATCTTGATGATGATTATGAAAACATAATGGATCGTGTTGTTGATCACATTAATTATCGTGGTGATGATGACAACGGTGGCTCGGGAGAGGATGGTGATGACGGGGAAAATGATGACTACAACAATGATGTTGACGACGACGACGATAGTGATGATGATGATGAATCATTTTGGAAGTGAGATTTTGATATGAAAAGGTTAGTTGTGTGCAGAGTTGGGGCAATAAACATGTATTATATTAATTATATGCATAAAGAACCGTGCATGGTTTCATACAATACATGCATGCGTTGGTTAACTGAAGTTTTACGAGGACATTGGAAATGATGTGTCAACATGTTTAGAATGGACACATGAACTTTGTTTAGCTTGTGCAGTGATTTAGAAACAAAGTATGGGTTAAAGCCTTTGAGAAGGATGAGTGTGATTGAAAAAGTAGCTATATTTCTAGATACAATAGCACAAGGAGCACCAAATAGAGAGGTTCAAGAGCGATTTCAACATTCAGGTGAAACTGTTAGTAGATGCATTAAAGAAGTCCTCGCAGCAGTATGTTTGTTTGCAGTAGATGTCATAAAACCAAAGGACTTGAATTTTACAAGCACTCCACGAGAAATTGCAATGAATCCAAGATATATGCCTCATTTCAAGGTAAGAAAAAAATTTGTTAATGTTGTTATTATTTAAAGAAAAATTGTTTTATGCATGTTAGTAAGTAACGACATCATATTATCAATGGTTTTCATGTAGAATTGTATTGGTGCAATTGATGGAACACATGTGTGAGCTTGCATATCAACTGAAAATCATATTCCATTTATCAGAAGAAAATGTGTATCGACTCAAAACATAATGGTTGCTTGTAGTTTTGACATGCAGTTCACGTTTATGTGGGCAGGATGGGAAGGCAATACCCACGATACACGTATTTTTCTTGAGGCTATTGAGAATAGAAATATAAAATTTCCTAAACCACTAGAAGGTAGTTATACAACAAAACTTGTTATGTAATTATAAGTATAAAAATTTGTTTATTATTTACTAATTACATGACAAATTTGAATGTTGTTTGTAATTACAGGTAAATACTATTTAGTTGATGTTGGATATCCCAATGAGTATGATTATTTAGGTCCATATAAAGGTGAGAGATATCACTTAGAAGATTTTAGGCGTCGTGGACAACCAAGAAATCGGCAAGAAGTTTTTAATCGAGCACACTCATCGCTACGTAATGTCTTAGAACGTTATTTTGGAGTATGGAAACAAAGGTGGAGGATTTTACAAAACATGCTTGCTTATCCATACAAAACGCAAGTTGAAATTATAATGGCATCAATGGCACTACATAATTATATTAGAAGGAGATCGTATGATGACGTTGCATTTATAAAATTTGATCGCAATTCCAGTTATGTTCCTGATGAGATTTTACATGATGTTGTTGCACGCTCTGAAATCAATGGAAACTATAGTCAAGGCAGGATGAATTTTGTACGTGATGGAATTGCAAATAGTTTAATGAAACAATAAAAAATATATTATATAAAGTATTGTTTGTTTTATGATGTAATAGCAGAAATTAAATCTACAATATTTCAACTAAAAAACATTAATATTAATATATGTCTTTTATAGTTATTTTATTACCTCAATTTGAAAAGCTTGCCTGTTTGAGATTATAGTAGCGGTGACGGTTCATAGTGCTTTTCATGGTTGTCAAACTCACGAATTGACTCGTCAAATCGTACTATTTTACGAGTCAACTCAGATATACCATGTGAAATCGGGTAGAAAACTCAAAAATTAGTAAACTCGGTCAAACTCGATCAAACTCGGTGAACTCGGTAAACTAGAACCGAGTTCGACAGAATTAACAATAACCATCGAATCTTCTCACTGTTCTCAATCCTCTCCTATCCATCCCGTTAGTCTCACAAAATTCCCCTTTTTCCTTTCCGCTTCCCTCAAATCTCACATTCTCTAATTCTCAAATTCAACCCTAGCAGAAGCAGATCTCACATTCTCTGATTCTCAAATCTTAAACCCAGCAGAAGCCAACGCCTTCCACTCTCTTTCTTTCTCTCAAAACTCCCATTTTTTTCTTTATTTCGTTTGCCTTCAATCTGATTGTCTCCGCCTCTCCGGTCTCCAGTTTCCAGTCTCCACTCTCTCAGCTTTGGTTGCTGGATTCTTTCATTAGTGGCCAGGTTTGGTTGCTGGATTCTTTCATTAGTGGCAAGGTTTGCTTGATTCTCTCCTTCTCTATCATGTTTTCTATCATTTTTGGGATCTTGTTGGGTTGGTTGCCATTAATGTGCAACAACCATTGACAATTGCAGCAGCTGCAGTTGGAGTTGCACCAACCATGTGCACTCATCCAAGATGTCAAAGGTTGGCAGCCACCATTGTTGAAGAAGAGCTGGATTGCAGCCACCTTTGTTGAAAAAGAGCTGGAATTGGCAGTCACCATTGTTGACAAAAGAGCTGGAGGAGCTGCCATGGATGCCTATAAATAGGCATACGTGAGAGAGCAAAATGTATGAGAGTGGTGAGAAATGTAGAGAACAAGAGAGAAAGTGGAGAGCTGCAATGGCAGCAGCCTTGCTGCCATTGCAGCAGCTGCAAGTGCAGCAAGAGATCTGGGAGTTGAGTTTGAGTGAAGTAATCCTCCTCCTCCATGTGTGTTGTAATCCTTTCTCTATATGTCTCTAATAATATGGACTCTCCCGTGGATGTAGGCGGTTTTGCCGAACCACGTTAAAATACTGTCCCAGTGTGCTTAACCCTCCCTTGAGCAACTATCAGTACACCCCCGGTCCGCGCATGGGGGTGCCAGAATTCCCCAACAAATCTTATATTATTTTTAGGTGATTTAGCAGTTAAATAATCTTGAACTTGTTGTTAATCTTGCAATTTGTGCTGAAAATCTTCCTGGTGTTGAAAATCTTCCAGGTAAACACATTATTTTCTGTTAGTCTTTTCTTTTTCCCCTCATCCATGACGACGAAGTGTCTGATATAGAATAAGAGTTGAGTGCCTGTCATATTAACATTTGCTCATTTGCTGAATCATAAGATCTTTTCTCTTTTGTAATTTTGCATGCCTTATTAACTGTGCTGACAAGTCTTGTATGTGTGTATATATATATATTGCCATATTGGGTTTTTGCAATATTTGCATGTTTGTGTCCTAATCTGATAGACGGTACCAAATATGTTGCTTTCAAATGGTTGCTTTCAGTTTCTAGTTGCTACAATGCTGCTACATCATATATAGCTTCAAAACCCATCTTCCTTTTTATTGCAATTCCTACTAGAAGGGCAGAGCATGAAATGAATGCTTAATACTGTCCTGAATTTTGGTATATATATTGATTCTTCAGTCACATGATATCTCATCTTCTTGTTGCACATAGAGTTAAAAGAATTTGTTGAAGAATATTAGGTTAAACAGAGAGAGGTGCCTGCAATGATTTGTCTTTGAAGGTTCTAGAGGAGTGCTCCTCTATTATACAGAAGGTGGGGGTGTCTCTGATGCAAAGGTGTAGTTTTAGAGTTGGTGTTCTTGTAGTATGTGGTGAACTGGAATTTACCTATTCCCAATTCTTACTTCTCTTATATATCCTGGATAATAACCAGGAGCTTGTTTATATTTGTTTATCTTCTGGTGTAAAAGGGGTTATGATCCTAATGGGTAGCAGTAAGACCATTGTTTGGTTTAGGAGGGACTTTCGAATTGAATATAACCCTGCATTAGCTGCTGCTGCTGCAAGGGATGGTTGTGTTTTCCCTGTATTTATATGTTGGTTTTTTTGTTGTATTTTATTCAATTCTCAGCACTATAAATCCTTATTGGTATATATATATATATATATATATTGATTCTTGAACTGCAGGATACATGACGATGAAGATCAAGGTAATGAGGTCATGTTTAGTTTATATGACACACCAATATATTATTTGTTTTAAGTTTGTTAATTTTTAGTTAATAAAATTCTATGGACATAATTATATTGTATTATATTTTAAAGTTATTTAAACCATCTATAAATTTTTATTTGAATCATGTATTTTAAGTGTTTGGAAATTTGTATTGTTTATTACTTTATTTCACTTTTACTTATGATTTTATGATTTTACGATTCGAGTTTACGATCCAAGTTTTTATTGTATATTCCGTGTCGTGTTAAAAATATGTTTTTGACAACCTTGGTGCTTTTCACTTAGAAATACATTAAAATAATATTTTTTTTATTTTATAAAAATTATTTTTGATTCCAGCACACGAAAACAATCTAAAAACATAAAAAAAATTATTTTTTCAAAAAAAAATTCAAAATTTATGAAAACACAGCGTTCTCAAACTATTATCAAACACATTATTTTTTACTTCCGTAGCGGTGTCTTAACTATTCTTTAAATAGAAATGTTTGGGATGTGACAAATCTTTTGCCAATTTTCACCCATCTCCTCCTTCCCGTAACGTTTCCTTAGAATGGGGCAAATGCTTATGACCATTTCCTGTAGAGGCGCTGCCAAAACATAGTCTGGTAGTGCTCTCAACAACGGGCAATTACGAATTGTCAACTGTCGAAGTTGTGGCATAATGGATATTATTGAAGTTGTGTTGGCATCTTCTTCTCCCACTGATCTCCTTTCAATTCCATCCCACTCTTCTACTTCTTTGAGATTCCAAATCTCAAGTTTTTTTCATTTGGGGAAAGCAGTGACCCTTGCAATTTCTCCTTCATTAATACTGGCATTCTCATCTTTTTCTATACCTAAAAATCCAGCATCCAACCTTCTCACCTTCAACGACCTCAATACCAGGCCTTCAAGGTTGGGCAATCTACCCAACGGAGGCAAGACCTCCAGGTTCGCACAATAACCGAGTTTAAGCTCCTGTAATCTGGTTAATGTCATCATCCAATTTGGCAAATGCAACCCTCCGTACCTAGATATGGTTAGATTTTCCAAGTCAGACGGAGGCCGTAAAGCTTCAATTAAAATGCCGTTCTGCCGGCTGTAGTCGAAAGCCAATAGCAAACAACGCAGGCGTTTCTTATTCTTGAGCTGTGCTTCTGCAGCGTCACTCGCATCTTCTACACCTCCTCGTAGATTCCATATCTTAAGACTCCCTCCAATGTGATTTAAGTTTTTTAATTCTCTTAGATTAGCTGCTTTACTTTCATTCTCACCACCACCACACATAGTAAACACATCTAATGTTCGAAGACATGTTATCCTCTCTATTCCCTTTGGTATGAAGGCCACTCCTGAACCATAAATCCAGAGATGCCTCAATTTGATAAGTTTTCCAATCGCATTAGGCAATTCCTTGAGAGAATCACACCAAGTAACGTCTAGGGATTGCAGATTGCATAAATCACACATGGTTTCTGGCAGGGACTCCAACTGATAACAAGATGCCAAATTAAGGTGTCTCAAATGTATCAATTTCCCTACCTCGTTTGGTATTTCTTTGATTGAAGACCTTGACAAATTCAATAACCTGATGCATGTCAACTGCTTGAACAAATCAGGCAGTGCAGCTCCAAGCGAAGGGTCTCTAGTGTCGATCAAGAGGCTGCGAAGACCTTTTGCTTTGTGAATGGACACGGGAAAAGAGGTCTCGTTTGACAGCATCATGCTTAAATGACGAACCCTTTCAATTGAAGTCTCCATTGTTGCTCCTCGAAGGTTATTGACATTCACTGTTAGACATTCATTTTTTGTCATATATTGGGCAAAATCATGCACTATATCATGCATCTTGAATCTAATATCTTCTTGAGCATACGTCTTAAAATCTTGGAAGAAAGAGCGCGCTGCTAAGACTTGAAAGTACTGCTCTCCAACAGCCTCCATATCTGCACCTGAAGTCTCCTTGAGGTAACCTTGAGCTATCCACATCTTCACCAATTCGTATTTGCGCATCTCATAGTCTTTTGGAAACATGGCACAATACAAGAAACATCGTCTTACCACAGAAGGTAAATCGTAGTAACTCAAAAGCAAAGGTAGAAATATTCCTCTTTCAACCTGATCTCTATCAACCTCATCTAGCCCCCATAGTTCGCTACAGAAAACACGTTCCCACTCTTCTCTTGTTCTTTTAGACTGCATTAGACCTCCTAATACCTTGGCTGCTAGAGGCAAGCCCTTGCACTTGTTTGCAATTTTATCGCCGGTATCTGTCAATCTTTCACGCTCATCTTTGCTTCTTTGCTGGAATGCCACATGATTGAATATTGACCTGCATACCTCATCAGACAATTTCTCAAGGTTGATCACGTGGCCGGTTCCCATCATCGTTGCCACAGAATGTTTACGAGTGGTCACTAGAATTCTGCTTCCTCGTGCACAGCCTGTGAGAGATGGTTTCAGTTGTTCCCATTGTCGATGATTTTCTGTCCATACATCATCAAGGACAAGAAGGAACCTCTCTCCCTTAATGGATTCAGAAACCCTTTGCAAAAGGGATTGCAATTCAACCAAATCCGGTGCCCTCCCTTCAAGTTGCTCAAGGATAGCTTTGCCTATCCTAACCTCATCAAATGGATCTGAAACACACACCCATATCTTTTTCTCAAAATGAGCCGTAACCTCATCATCATTAAAAGCTAGTTGGGCGAGAGTTGTCTTTCCAATCCCGCCCATCCCTACTAAAGAGATGACCTCCACGTCCCCCGCTTCCTGAATACTTTCTCCTAGCAACTTGCTTACTAGAGCTTCCCTTTTATCATCTCGACCAATCACGCTTGATTCATCAACAAGGGAGGTACTTGTTATTCGTTGGAGTTCATCAGTGGCTCTGTACAACTCAAAGCCATACATAGCTCTCTCTTTGGCAATGTCATCCACTTTTTCACATACTTCTTTTATCTTGAGGGCAATATCGCGACGTCGAACCACTTGATTGAGACAAAAGAAAGGAGATCCCAGGAAGGAACACCGTATCTTCTTTCGGCTGGGAGTATTTTCTTCAGCTTCCTCCATTTTCCATCTAAGAATTGCAGTGCTCCATTCATCAAGCACGTCATCCATATCATAACATACATCTTTGAGCTTGTCTACCCAATCTCTTACAGCCTTATCCTTTACTTGTTTTCTATCTGCATCTTCAAGGACAGATTGGATAGCGAGGAGATTGTTTTTCAGCTTGTCGACTTGTTTCTTCACACCTCCTACGAGGTTCACCTCTTCTTGTACCTATTAGTGTACAAAAGATAAGGAAGTTCAAGCATAGGAAACGTTACTATGATTTCAACACAATTTCTTAATTTTTGGCAACTGATAGATTAATTATTTTGTATTAATATATTTTATTGTGAAATGGATTGACTATATTAATAATTTATATATAAAATATTTATTAGAAATAATAATATTTCTTTTTATAATCATTATGAAAGGATCTGCATGTATATATTTGGGAAGTCAATTTATAAATAAAGCCATGATAATAAGATTGTGTGTTAACTATATAGTTTTAATTCACACCAACTACCCATACGCTAATGCTTTTCAACTTTTTATTGATAATTTTACCCTTAATATATAGTTCAGTTTAAAGAGAATTGGCAACTGTTGTTTTGCCTTTTCCGTTTTCCTATATTTGGAATGATATATTTTCTTTAGGTTATTTTTGGAATTATGAAAAATAATAAAACAACAAAAAGAAGATTCTTTAATAACATCGAAATATATACTTGAGGATTTAAAATATTATTTTTATTTATTCAAGTTAAAAGTATTCTTTTTATGATAGGAAGAAAAATACCTGTTGAACAACGATCGTGGTTAACTGCTCCAAGATCGGAGATACAAGTGCCTCAGCCATCGTCTGTTTAGTTCTGATTGGAGAGAGAGCGAGAGAGAAGCAATGATGATGGGATGAGCAGAGAGAAAGAGAGGGTGAAGGGAAGGAGGCGGCTGATTGTGAATGGAAGTTAGTTTATATACTTAGGGTTTGGCGTTGCAGGTGGAGTTCTTGCAACTTGTAGTTTTTTTATTAGTTTTTGTAGGACTGTGGTAAAGGTAGATCAGCACAACTTGTAGGTTGAAAAATGAAAAAATATTTATTTTAAGATGATATTTTCCATGTAATAATTGCAGAGCTCCGTTCATCTAGCACGTCATATCCATGTCATAGCATACATCTTTGAGCTTGTCTAGCCAATCCCTTACAGCCTTATCCTTCACTTGTTTTCTATCTGCATCTTCAAGGACAGATTGGATAGCAAGGAGAGTGCTTTTCAGCTTGTCGACTTGTTTCTGCACACCCTCTACTAGGTTCACCTCTTCTTGTACCTGTTATGGTGTAGAAAAGATAAGAAGCGTTAAGCACGGTGGAAAATGAATCTTAAATTGTTCCACGTCAAACTTATAAATAACATAAGCACGGTGGATCAAAGAAATATAGAGATTCATTAAAGGCAAGTGAATAAAAGGATCTGTATTTGTTGGTATTTGTAAATTCTGTTTGGAAATAAATCCATTATAATAAGATTATGTGAACTATAGTTTTAAAGCCAAAAATATTCATCCATTTAAGTGAACTAATTATTGTAACATTTGATTGATTTATTTACAGTTTAATGAGAGGATCGACAACTCCTTTTTCCTTCTAAAGATATTTGTTTTAGATTATTTCCGGAAATATGAAAAATAATAAAACAATAAAAAGAAATTTCTTTAATAAAATCCAAATCTAGATCTGAGTATTTGAGATTTTATTTATGTTTCTTATAAAGGAAGAAAAAGAGACTTCATTTTTATATTTCTTATTCATGTTAGGGTTAATTAGATCATTGCAAACTATGTAAAAGTAATTACCTGTTGAGCAACGACCGTGGTTAACTGCTCCAGAATTGGCGATAAAAGTGCGTCTGCCATTTTTCTGTTTAATTTAATTTAATTTTTAAAAAAAAGAGAGACAGTGACGATAGGATGAACAGATAAAGAGAGAGAAGAGAGTGTGAGGGGAAGGAGGCTGCTGGTTTAGTTAGTTTATATTTACTTAGGGATGTATTTATTCATGGAGAGGATGCTGGGGTTTTGCAGGGATTGCTGGTCTGGGTGATGGAAGCTGGCTGAAGCTGGGGCTGTGTGGATATCAGTAGCGTGTGCAACTTGGCGTAGGAATACAGAGTTCGAACCATAATTTTTAAGACTTTACTTCATCCGGCTCACGGTCGAGAAGTTCAATTTTTTTTTGCAAAATCAAAATAATGAAATAATATGCATATGCTTTTATATCATTTATTTCTCAATATAAAGTTATTCGTATAAAAAGACAACGCATTATTTTTTAACTAATTTATTTGATAACATGCAGTATTGTGATAATATATAAATCACAGATATTCTATAAGATAATGAATCAATGTATAAGAAACTATAAATGTTAAGTTACTTGCAAAATTGTAGAAAAGTAAGTACCTGTTGATTATTAAAAATAAAAAAAAAGTACATGCTGAGCAAAGATCGTGGTTTAACTGCTCCAAAATTGGGATACAAGTGCATCAGCCATTGTTGTTTTTACTTCTGAATGTGTCAAGATAAAGGAGAGACAAAGTAATGGAAAGTGATCTACTGTGGAGTGCAATACCGCAAATTAAGATCTTTTGCTTAAGACTGGGGTTAGAGTATGATTCTGAACTTCAGTATAAATTAAGCAACTAATTTCCTTCGAGGTTGATGCAAGAAAAGAATGTCATTGAAACAACTATATAATATGTGTGAAAAGGAAAAAGGCGGAGGCAAGTCTAGAATTAGTCATTGCTTCACGTTGGGCTCAAGTATAATGCATCAGTCATGGGTAACTGCAGACGACTTTTCCTGACTTATTTTGAGCTTCAAAAGTAAAAGACAGGGTGACATGATCTAGACCGAGTTTTATTATAAACAAAAAATAATAAATATTATATAAATTGTCAAGAAATATATATGATCAATTTCATATTAATAATTTAAATATTTATACTGCTACTCTAAGCACATAAAATATTAAGTGATAGAATGTTCCCCATGTTATGGTTTATATTTTGCTTTAAACAGAGTATATATAGCTGTACTAAAAATACACCCCTTTCCCGGAAAGGAAGAACACAAATCAAGGGATTTCTTGTTGTTTGACTTCTCATGTTTCTCTCCCACCACGGGCAACTGTTTATTTTCGCCAGGGTGAATTGAGGCTTCAAGTAGAAGAAATTATTTAATGGTTAGAAACTTGGTCGCTTTCGCTGCTGTCTTTGAGACAAATGAAACTGAGGTTTCTGGTTTGCAATTTGGGTAGATAAGGATAATCTTTATTGTTTGGTGTTTGAGAATTTGGTGCTAAATTTCTTGTTGTAATTTGCAGAAAATGCACTGGGTTCTGGATTCTCAATGTTCATCTTACAGTTTGACAAGAGAATCTTTCCTTCGCTTGCACTATCATTTTTCCTTGATTAATTCTAACTACAAAACAGCTACTTCACCAACAAGATGGAAAAGGCTCACCAAGATGTTCTCTTTGAAAAGATTCTCAGTGAGTCGTTGACATTTCATTTTTGGAAGCCAGAAAGTCTGTCTCCAGGCTTATTGATCAACACTTGTATCATATTGTGAACAAACATGCCAATTTCCAGAACTTTATTGAGTAGGATGACTGTATAGAATTACTCTGATTTATCAACACATATCAAATTCTTGCTGCTGCTGAGGAAGATATCTGCACTTAGCCATCATAGAGGGTAGCAAGGTTTTGTGTTGATGGTAATTACACTGACTCATCATATATCATCTAGAATTCAATTTTAAAAAATATTGCAAGAAATGTTTTTTTCCTAAATACATCAATCGGGTATGGATAGATTGATTAAAATGTGACTTACTAAAAAGTCTTGGTCATAATATGCAAAGATGATCCAAGTATACCATATTTTTTTTTTAAATAAAACCCACAGATCTAGTCCACGCAAAGGTACTGGAATATGGATTTGTAAAAATAAAAATGAAAATTTATACGAAATTAGAATTGTGCTAATAAAACCCACAGATCTAGTCCATGATCTACGGCTCCTCCAGAGTTCCGTAGTGGTGTCTTTCTTAACTATTCTTTAAATAAAATGATTGGGATGTGAGAAATCCTGTGCCCATCTTCACCCATCTCCTCCCTTGTAAAGTTTCCTTAGATTGGGGCAATACTCTTTGGAGAATTTCTGTAGAGGCGCTGTCAAAACATAGTCCGGTAGTGCTCTCAACAATGGGCATTTGAGAATTCTGAACTCAACAAGTTGTGGCATGATGAATACTGAAGTCGTGGTGGAATCTTCTTCTCCCACTCTCCTTTCAATCCCATCCCACTCTTCTAGTTCTTTGAGATGCCAAATGCTAAGTTTTTTCAATTTGGGGAAAGCAGTGACCCTTGCAATTTCTCCTTCACTAATATTGCTATTGTAGCAAATTGTCAACATTTGCAATTGTCAACATTTTTTCTCAACCACTCTCAACTACCCTCTCCACTACCAACCACCCTCTCCTTTACAACCACTATATTTATGCTTCCCCTTCTCATGTAGACAGTAGTGAGGAGAGAGGAAGAGTGCAGTGTGTGTGCAAGAAGTAAGTGTGAAGAGAAGTGTGGTGAGTGCAACTGTGAGAGAGAGTGCAAGTGCAGATTTGAGAGAAAAGAATGTAAGAGTGAAACACTGGTTTTTGTGGGTTGTATTGGGTTGAGTTGAGTGTTTGTATCATTCCTCCATTAATATACAATCTGCTGCCTCCGTGGACGTACCCGGTTTTGGGGAACCACGTAAATCTGCTTGTGTTTGTGTTTTATTTGTGTTTGCTTTCGGTCCAGTATGCATAACAGCTATTGCCAACATTTTCTATGCCTAAAAATCCACCATCCAACCTTCTCAGCTTCAACCCTGTTAAAGAAAGGCTTTCGAGGTTGGGCAATCTTCCCAGCCGTGGCAAAACATCGACGTTTCTACAATTTACGAGCACAAGGTTCTGTAATCTGGTTAATATCATCATCCAATTGGGTAAAAATATCCCTCCGTAATCAGATATGATTAAATTTTCCAAGTCTGACGGCGGCTGTAAAGCTTCAATTAAAGCATCCTCATTCGCTTGCAACTCTGTTTTCTCCCCATCGAATTGCAATTCCAAACGAAGCAAGCGCTTCTTATTCTTGAGTTGTGCTTCCACAGCTTCACTCACATCTTCTATATCTCTCAGATTACATATCGTGAGACTCCCTCCAATGTGATTTAAGTTTTTTAATTCTCCTAAATTAGCTGCTTTACTTCTAGTCTCACCACCACCACACACAGTAAAACGATCTAATGTTCGAAGACAAGTTATCCTCTCCATTCCCTTTGGTATGAATGCTACACTTGAATAAACAATCTTCAGATGCCTCAACTTGGTAAGCTTTCCAATCGCATGAGGTAATTCCTTGAGAGACCAACACCCAGACACGTTTAGGGATTGCAGATTGCATAAATTACACATGGTTTCTGGCAGGGACTGCAACTTTACACTACTTACCAAATTGAGGTGTCTTAAATGTATCAATTTCCCTACCTCGTTTGGCATTTCTTTGATCGAAGACTCTGCCAAATTCAATGACCTGATGCATGTCAACTGCTTGAATACGTCAGCTAGTGCAGTTCCTAGTGAAGGGTCTCTACTGTCAATCAAGAGGCTGCGAAGACCTTTTGCTTTGTGAATAGACATGGGAAAAGAGGTCTCCTCTGACAGCTTCATGCTTAAATGATGAACCCTTTCATATGTAGTCTCCGTTTTTTGTTCTCCAAGGTTATTGACATCTACTGTTAGACATTCATATTTTGTCAGAAATTGGGCAAAATCATGCACACTTATCAGAGCACTATGATGACAACAGCAGAAACTATGAAGAGAGCTTTGAATCTACACACCCGCCAGTTATAATCATTCAAGACAGATATGTTAGCTATAGTTAAGGCCAGAGAGAAACACA
>Ga0325402_1003431_pt1 | contig 14290 bp, 18 predicted proteins | sample PopdelMetagenome_22_FD_207212 | JGI IMG/M metagenome (GOLD analysis project Ga0325402, IMG submission 207212) | Populus deltoides microbial communities from Bellville, Georgia, United States - Xylem-PdKOR-R3 | ecosystem: Host-associated > Plants > Phyllosphere > Stem > Wood/Secondary xylem... | reverse complement strand
TTATTTTATAATTAACTGGATTTCATTTTAGTTTACAGAGCTATGTGAAATATTATGTATATATTAATGGACTCATAACATCATCCAGTGCTGTTTTAACCGCCGCCGCCTCTTCACTGCCGCGACCGCCGTACCATCACCACCACCGTTCCAACAACCTCCTCCCCTTCATCCCCGTACCCTCATCATATTATTCACATCAACATTTACTAGATGCTGTGAACTTTATACGCGGAATGTTTTATTGTAAAATATTTCACATTCATGCCAACCAAACATCCCCCTGTGTATATTTTTACATCTATCATCAATACACAGCTATATTAAAAACAGTGACAGGTGATAATTGGATTTCTATTCCAGAGCTGGTAAGTGCAAAAATCAATCAATGCTGATGGATTGTGGTGATGAATTCCAAGTTTCAGAAAATTAACAATGTCTGAATAAGAAAGGAATCAAGTATCTTCATGAACACAGGTTTCAATTTTATGTCTGACCGCGAGAATGGTCATCCTCTGGAGATTGGGATGAATTTGTTTCACGATCATAGAAAGGGTGGCTACATTCGAACACAAAAAAGGGCAAGTAAAATGTAAGATCTCTGATTTCCTTACAAGCTAAGGCAAATTCATTGCACATAATACATACCTAAAACCCCCCATGCTTGATTCTCACCAGAACCCTTTCCATCATCATCATGGCCGCCACGAGGAAGACTTTCTATTACAATTCTCTTTGCCCGCCAAAGCTGAAGAAGACACAGTGGCTGCTCGCAACACACCAACCCCAGCAATCCATGGCCGATCAGGAAGTCCATCACGAGCAACGAAGTTGCGTCTACAGAGCTTGCACTTCCTCGTGACGAAATGCTCGAACATGTTTTCAGGTATCGGACCGTGGACATGGACAATCATGTTGTCATACAGATGACATGCCCAGAAAGGAATGCCATTAGTTGACGTGATTTTGTTCTCTTTCCTTTTTCTTCTTACAATTTAATTTTCAAATAGACTTGCCGCGTATCATTATCCTGGTTAATATTCGTGTATTCAAAGCCTCATGACAGTTTAAGAAGCAAAACTAATAGAAATCCCTTGGTTTAGAAGTAGATCATCTGTGACTGACGGAATCGTAGATGTGATATTCAACATATATGCAGTGCATTAAATTGTAAGATTGTAAAATCCCATGCGGTGATTACGAGGGGGAGCATAATAATGGGAAAAATACAACTGGATTCACCTAAAGAGACGTGTATATGCATATCCAAAACACCAAAACGTCGCAAAAGAACGAAATCCGGGCAGCAGCAGACGGTAGAGAGTAGAGAGAGACAGAGACACGTAATGTATGAGCCACGAGGTCCATGACCAAACTACTCCCACTACTTAACTAGGTAACCAAAACAGCACACGCGAAGCCAGCCACTTGCTTTCATGGCTCAATATACGGGTCTGCTTGGAACATTTTTCATAAATAAGCAAAAATTCAATTTTCATTGAAGTAGCCCCTTTTTTTAATTTTAATTTCTTGCACTCCTTTTTTTTTTTTTTTTGGGGGGGTCTGCTGTCCTCTGCAGTACACTGATTGACTGGCACCTTCTTTGAGAAGTTACTTCCTCACATAGGCAACCAAACCAGAAAAGCATCACTCCTCACTCACTCACTTACTGCCGCAACACTTTTCTCTCAAGTTGTCTCTATATAACACCCACTTGGAGAATTGCAATCGCAATGCATTGCATTGCTAACTCACAGTTTTTCTGTCTCTATAGTCTCTCTATTTAGTATTTACTTGAAGCGATCATCTTGCTCTTCCTTCTTAATCAGTTGGTGAGTGAGCCAGAGAGTTGAGTTTTATGTTTTTCTTTTTTTATATAACTATTATTATTGATTGGGTTTTGGTCCTTCTTACTTCTTGTTTAGTCATTTTGTTTGGATTTTCATTTCGATCATGTTTTTTTTTTTTTTAAGAGACGGGTTCTCTTTTTAATCAATTTTGGTTGCCTTCTGAGTTGCGTTGAGCAGTGATGGAGCCTGTTAGCATGGATATAGATACCACCCAACAACTCCCTGCGGATCCTCTCCCATTTGCTAGAAGGTGATTCCTTGATTTCTTCTTCCCCACTGTTTGGTTGCTTAGAGAACGCCTCGAAGGAGGGGGGGGGGGAGCTGGTGTTTTGGTTTTGTTTTCTTCAAACAATGAACGGGTCACTGATTATTCTTTTATTAATGTAGTTTGTGATTTCTATACAGAGATTCTGTTTTTTTTTTTTAATGATTTTCTGTGTTGGGTTACATTTTCTTTTAACAGTTATCAATTGGAGGCTTTGGAGAAGGCGCTAAAGCATAACACAATTGTGTTTTTGGAGACTGGTTCCGGAAAGACTTTGATTGCCATCATGCTACTCCGCAGTTACGCTTATCTTCTTCGCAAGCCTTCACGTTTTATTGCTGTTTTCCTGGTTCCTAAAGTCGTTCTGGTTCGCCAAGTATGCCACTTTATACTCCTTTCTCTTCTGCATATGCGTGTCTATGTTTTGGGAATTTGTGTTAATCTGTTTACTCAGCAACAGCATAACAATTCAAATTACAGGTTTCGTTTCCCTGCTGCTGAAATTTATAATAATTGTACTAAATATTGGAGATGTTAGGGGTTGCTGGTGAAGATGGGATGTGTCTGTAACTTACGGGTCAAATAAAACTTACCTTATGTATCTACTTGTTTTTTACATATGGGAGACGTGTTTGGAAATGCCTGACACTGTTGCTAAATCTAAATTTGAAAAAATATTCTATTTCGCAGTCAAACTTTCGTAATGTAATGAAACTTGCGGGGTTTTTAAGTAAAAACTTCGTTTGCAGTCTCAATTATTTTTTTTAAGTTACAAAATGCAATTATAGAAACTTAGCAAATTGGTATTAAAGCCAGAGTTCCATCAAATGTTTAAAAACGCCAGAGTAATATAATGAAATTTGCAGGTTTTTTTTGGATACTAGAGTAAACATTTTGTGTGTTGTACTTTCTTTTTGAATTACAGAATGAAATTTTAGAAAGTGAATTGAGATTGAAGCCAGAGTTTCACCATATATTTAAAAAAGAAGACAGTGAATGGGGTTTCCTGCACAAGTTTAATGTTAATTCTAAATTTTGAGGTGGTTAGATGCGAATACTGAAGGTGAAATTCAGAAATGTGACTTTATTTTTCTTTTATATTGCTGTTGTTCTCCATAATTACTAGCAAGCTGGAGCTGTGGAAATGCATACTGATTTGAAAGTGGGCATGTACTGGGGAGAAATGGGAGTTGACTTCTGGAAAGCTGCTACATGGAAGAACGAAATAGACAAACATGAGGTAAGTGGGCGGGAAGCTGCTTCATTACTATTCGTGTCTTTTTCTTTATTCCTGTTTTTATCTGTAATCATTTACATCTGATAGTTTCATGTCTGTTATTTTCAAGTTTTGAGTTTCACCTTTGGTCTTCAACAATCAAAACCAACTTCAAAGGGCACAAAATAGTGAAGAAAAAAACAAAATCTGTTTGCAGTGGTTATTGACTTGCATGCTAGTGGTGCTGGTGGTTGATGTGGTTTGTCCTTTCTTTAATCATAGCAGACAATTATTTTGATGTAATTTTGTTTCCTGGTTTTTGAAAGCTTTTATTTTTCTTTTCTTGTTTTAGTGACCTTTTTTCCCCCCGTTTTTCCAGTGTTGTTACTTCTAAACCTGAGATATTTTGAAGAAGTGTGCCCTCAACTGGCTTTTTTATTTTTTGGAATCGTATCTTGCGTTCTGGTTCTTCTTTGATAAAATCAAGCAGAAGCGTTCCCTTTGGGGAACTGCATAACATGTTGATATTTGCTGACATAAAATTAATTAACCTTTGAGAACTTCATTTTCAGCTGTTTGTCAGTTTGCTGCTTACCCATTTCTTTAATTTTCTTCACAATGATTCTTTTCCTTTTGGTTGCAAATTTATGCAGTTTGCCAATGTTACCAGCTTATTTTCTTACACAATGGACATTGATTATTTGATTGATATGTACAGGTGCTTGTTATGACACCTCAAATTTTGCTTAATGGCTTGAGGCATAGCTATATCTAGCTAGAATGGATCAAGGTGATGATTTTTGATGAATGTCATCATACCAGTGGCAAGCACCCTTATGCATGCATCATGACAGTGAGCTATCTCTCTCTCCTTTGTTTTCCACCTCTCATCATCTTATTATTCTTTTGCCTCCTAATGATTTACTTTTGATTTATGGAAACAGCAGTTGATGTGATTTCTCAGGGAGAAGTTCTTTTCTTTTTTTCTTTCTTTTTTGTTTTATTATGAGAAATCAACCAGCTTAAGTAGACTTTCAAGCAGCGTTTGCTTGTCCATATTATGAAATAAGATATTTTTTCATGTAAAATTTTTAAATAAGATATTTTTTCATGTAAATTTTTAACTCAATTTTTTTAATTAACTAATTGAATTGTTTTGAAACTCTCAAAATAAGGGAACTCATGGTAGCATGTATCTTGCTCATGGTGAAGATCTTTTTGGATTTGATAGCAGAAATGTGCAATATTGTCAGATTTGATAAATTAGATACATACACAAATTCTTAAGCATCTGTATAAATTCTACTGGTTGTTTCAAGAACCAAAAATATTTTCTTTCTTAGTTATTGTTAAGAAAGTTCTATGTTCAAATAAATACGAATAGATTTAAGGAAAACTCACCTGCTTACTGATATGTTGGGTGCCTGTCCCAAGGGCAGTTTTGTTGGACACAAAATGTTGTTCTTCTTGTAAGTGTCATACGTTATTTATAAAACTATTATGTATGAAGTTACCATTATATATTCACTTAGAGCCATGAATGATTCTGCATGGAGTCCATGTTGTATGGTGAATTTTCTGATAACTTTGAATGATGTGCAGGAGTTCTTTCATTGTGAGTTAAAGTCTGGTCACCATGATCTTCCTAGGATTTTTGGGATGACCGCTTCTCCCATAAAGTCAAAGGGTATGCTTTGGCAGTAGATCATAATGTTTGCTTGATACTCACATTTTACACTATCTTCCTAAATTTATACAAGATTGAACCCTTTTTTTTTTGTGTTGTGGTAAAGGTGCAAACTCAGAATTACACTACTGGCAGCAGATTCGTGAACTTGAGGATATTATGAATTCAAAGGTTGCTTCTCACTTCTGGTTAAAAATATTTACCTAGGTTTCTTTCTATTTGCTTTTTAGCCATAATAATTGATGGATTATTAGATCTGAAATCCAAATTCATTTTTAATGAGTCATTTTTCATGTCTGTTCAAAACTTGTATCCTCGAATAGCTATTGAAAATATTCATTATAAACAAGTCTTGCATCAGATAATGGTTAAAGATTAACTGGTCATGGCCACTAACACATTTCAGTGTAAAAGAGTGATGTTTTAATAACCTTTATAATGGGTAACTTGATGTTTTTGTGCATTTGTTGTGGTGTTTTCTCTTGGTGCCCTTTGTTCACTGGGGCGAAACATCCAAATGACGCATCATATTATCAATTCTCTGGCATCCTCCTTCATTGGATAATCATTTATTTTTGTTTTATTTTTTCCTGTACAAATTTTATTATCAGCACTGATAATCTTTTATTTGGATAATGAATTGATTGTTCATATTCCTATTTCGATTTTTTCATGTAGCTTTTATCTCCTTTTGCTTTTGGGTCCCTTCTGCAAGATTAAGATGACCCACATGGCACATTTCAAATGCACTCAACTAATATCCATGTTATTTCCCATTCCTTGCTCAAAAGTTTTTGAAAATTGTGTCCTGGGCACACTCCATATGGTTCGTTACATGTTGCTGGGTCTGAAAGAGCAGGAGGGGACCCCATAACCTACCATTTGATATAGAAAACCCATGGACTTCGCCGCCTTCTTTTTTTTTTGGGTATATATTTGGGCTCATAGGAAATTTAAGAACACTTATGTAGCTTCAGCTTCAGCTTCTTGGCATGGGTGATGTAGAACTGCATTCCTACAAGTTCTGCACATAAACTTCAAGTCATTACTGGATTTAATTGTTCTTTCATTTGATTGCTATGTTCCATATCACTCTGTTCATGTGTTTTTTCTATTCTTCAATGATTTGCTTATGATACCACCTTTGAAATATATGAACACTTATGTATCTTTGGCTTCTTAGCATCGGTGATGGAGAACTGCATTCATATATGTTCTGCACATAAACTTCAAGTCATTACTAGATTTGGTTGTTCTTTCATTTGATTTCTATGTTCCATACCACTCAATTCATGTCTGTTTTCTATTCTTCAATAATTTGTTTATGATACCACCTTTGAAATATAAGAACTCAAAAGTAGCTTTAGCTTCTTAGCATGGGTGATATAGAACTGCAGTCATACGTGCTCTGCTCATAGATGTAGTCGTTACTAGATTTGGTTGTTCATTTATTTAATTGTTATGTTCCATATATGAATACTTATGCAGCCTTAGCTTCTTAGCATGGGTGATATAGAACTGCATTTATATGTGTTCTGCACATAGACTTAGGCAGTGTTTGGGAATGCGGTTCAACCTGCGTTCCCAAAAAATTTGATTTTTTTTTTGCTAAAATTTAATATGGTTTGTACGTTTTAGATCGTTTTGATGTGCTGATGTCAAAAATAATTTTTAAAAAATAAAAAAAATCATTGGCATGCATTTAGGCACAAAAAGTTATTTGAAAAGCACTAGCAACCACACTGCCAAACACGCTCTTAGTCGTTACTAGATTTGGTTCTTTTATTTGATTGTTATGTTCCATACATGAATAATTACGCAGCTTTAGCTTCTTGGCATGGGTGATATAGAACTGCATTCATATGTGTTCTGCACATTGACTTAGTCGTTACAAGATTTGGTTGTTCTTTTATTTGACTGTTATGTTCCATATCACTCTGTTCATGGATTTTTTTTTTATTATTATTCTTTAATAATTTGTTTATGATACCACTTTCTTGTATTGAAGATATATACATGTGTTAGCGAGTCTGCGCTTGCTGAATTTATACCATTCTCAACCCCAAAGTTCTTATTTTATGAGCACATGAAGATCCCTGATGGTATATTTGCTTATTTACTTAAAGAATTGGGGAATTTAAGAGCAAAGGTGTGTACTTTCTTTATTTCAAGTTTGGAATGGATGCCAATGGCTTCTATGATTTTATTGGTAGTCCATTTACTGCTTTTTCAGCATGAACACATGCTCGAGCAATTGGATCTCAATGAGTCCGCAGCAGTATCTATACGCAATAAAATATCAAAAGTACATTCAGCTTTGATGTTTTGTTTGGAGGAACTTGGTGTTTGGTTGGCTTTTCAGGTATTTGTTTAGTCTGGATTCTTTCACGTGCTCTGCTTGTCATTGCAATGGTATCTGTATAGTTGACATGGTTTAATGTATGTTGATGAAACAGGCTGCACAGTTCTTATCACACTGTGATACTGATGGTGACTTTATTTCAGGGGGTAAATTAGATGTGTCTGGTGAGACCATTGTTAAAAACTTTTGCCAGGATGCCTCGTTGGCAATTTCTAATTGCTTTTCAGCTGGTACCTTTTCTATCTTGGTGAAAGAATTTGTGGAGACATGAACTTGTGATTCTGTTCTTAGTTTTCTATCATTTTCTTTTTCTCTATTGTATTGAACATTTAGGTCAGGAATGCTCCATTAGGGATAACATTAAGTCCCATTTGGGTGCCGGGCTTTTAACTTCGAAGATTCTCTGCCTTGTTGAGTCACTTCTTCAGTACAGGTTGGTGCATAACTATATATACATCCTCATTTACTATCATCAGATATATTTGAGCAGCTGAATCCATCGTAATTATGTCTATAGTTCTGACAGAAGATTGATAATGATTTTATTCTCTGAAGTCTACCGGAAATGCTCTAATATGTATATAAAAGATTGAAACAAATGCAAAGTTGCACTTCATGGTTTGAGTCTTTACCAAGTTTATACAAGAGCTTGTTCTGTTCTGTTGATCTGCTGCTCTTTAATAGTTAAACTAAATGCCCATGAGATAATCTGACTGCACAAGTTGACTATTTTATTAAACTGTCATATGTTTACAACATGTGAATAAATAAAGTTTTATGTTACTATTTTGGTCATTTTTACATCAGCTTGTGGTGATGTGTTTTTTCTCTCCATGTATTTAATTACAGGGATTTAAAGGAAATAAGATGCATAGTTTTTGTGGAAAGGGTCATTACTGCCGTTGTCCTTGAATCTCTATTGAGTAAGTTGCTTCCTAAACATGGCAGCTGGAAGACTAAATACATAGCAGGAAATAATTCAGGGTTGCAATCCCAGACACGCAAAATTCAAAACGAAATTGTGGAAGAATTTCGTAAAGGCATGGTATATAATTTTCCTACTTGGATCCACAATATTATATTCATTATATTGTCTGAAAATGAGCAAATGGCATGCTTCTAGGTGAACATCATCATTGCAACATCAATTCTTGAGGAAGGATTAGACGTGCAAAGTTGCAACTTGGTGATTAGATTTGACCCTTCTGCCACTGTCAGCAGCTTTATACAGTCCCGAGGTCGTGCTAGGATGCAGAATTCTGACTACTTATTAATGGTGAGAAGGTATTGTCCTAGTAACTCTTATTACACCTATCACCAATGAGGACTACTTGTAAACAGATTCTTTTGTACATTTTACTGTGAATTTTTGTGATCATTAGTGTTTGATCACTTTCACTTATTTTTTGATAACCATAGAGGGGATTTTTCTACACATGCTCGACTAGAGAACTATCTGGCCAGTGGTGACATAATGCGAAGGGAGTCTCTACGCCATGCATCCATTCCTTGTTCACCTTTGCTGGATGAGTTGGATGATGAGTTTTATCGTGTTGAGGGCACCGGGGCAGTTGTCAGTCTATCTTCAAGTGTTAGTTTGATATACTTTTATTGCTCACGTCTTCCTTCTGATGGGTTAGTCATCTGTACTCTTAATTGTGAAAATACAGCTAAGCTCTTAATAATTTATTTTCAGATGAGCTGGTCACAAGCTTGTATTGAACCATGGCTTATCCTCTCTCCCTTTGTTTTTTGGGGTGGGGTGGGAGTGGGGTGTTGTCATTTCTGTAGGTATTTTAAACCAGCTCCCAGGTGTATTATAGACAAGGAGACAATGACTTGTACACTACATCTTCCAAAAAGCTCTCCTGTACAAACTATTTGTGTGCAGGGAAATATTAAAACTTTGAAGCAGAAGGCATGCCTTGAAGCATGCAAGAAACTTCATGTTTCTGGTGCTTTAACAGACAATCTTGTTCCTGATATTGTTATGGAAGAAGCTGTTGCTGAAGACGTTGGTAATTGCTATTTGCAACCTTTCCATTATTGGTTTGGGTGTTTTACACTTTCAGAGTACTATATATACTGTTTAGTAAACCATCTTTTCAGTTCCCTTTCTATATTTTAATCTTTGTAATTGTTTATTGAATAGGGAATGAGAGGTATGATGATGAACAACCCATTTATTTGCCACCTGAGCTGGTCAGTCAAGGTCCACGAAATTTGAAGACGAAGTACTTCTGCTACTTAATTGAGTTGAATCAGAACTTTGCTTATGATATTCCTGTCCATGACGTGGTGCTTGTCGTGAGGACTGAACTTGAATCTGATGTCATAAGGAGCATGGGTTTTGATTTAGAAGCTGAGAGGGGCTTATTGACAGTGAACTTGAGGTATATTGGAGATATTGATCTTGAACAAGTGCTGGTATGTCTTCTAGTTTTCTTATTTTCTTGTCATAGGTGTAATATGTGATGGAAAAATTATATAACGTATTGTATTTTCCACTGTTCTGTTTTTTGTTTGGTTGTCAGGTCGTCTTATGTAGGAGGTTTCAGATTACTCTTTTCAAAGTTCTTTTGGATCATAGTGTAAATAAATTGAAAGAGGTTTTAGAAGGATTAGACTTAGGGTCAGGTGCCGAGATAGACTATTTTCTACTTCCTGCTTTCAGGTCATGCTCACAACCTTCCATCAACTGGACACCTATTGTTTCTGTGTTGTTCTCATATAAAAATGAGGACCACTTCAACTGTTCTCGGAATGGCAATGCTCATGTTGTCCAAACCAAATGTGGTCCAGTTTGCGCATGTGTGCTTCAGAATTCTTTGGTCTGCACCCCCCACAATGGTAACATCTATTGCATCACGGGTGTTTTTGAGGATTTGAATGGAAACTCGCTTTTAAAGATGGGAGATGGAGGGGCTATCACTTACAAAGAGTACTTTGCAAAGCGGTATTGCTCTTTTATTATCCACTTATATCATGCTATTTTAATTTTGCTGTTATTTTTATGTCACATATATTGTATTTTTGTAGCCCAATGAGTGACCTGAAGCTCACACTTGATTTCAGGCATGGCATCCAATTGCTTTTCAATCGAGAACCATTACTTAAAGGGAAACATATTTTTCCAGTGCACAATCTTCTTAACAGATGCAGAAAACAAAAGGAGAAAGGTCTTGATTTTTTTTGTCTTATCTTGTTATGGGCAAAGTGCATGTGATTAATTTGTGGTATGGGATGGGGTATTCATTCAGATTGATTTGTGGTATGTAGGCTTGGTCCATTTATTTGGATTGTGTATGTTTTGACTACTTGCCTGCTTCCTTTATCACATGAATACTATGGTATCACAATAAGAAATTGCCAGCCTTTGCTTTTTTTTTCTGAAGAATGTAAAATTAATAGAAACAACACTCACTTAAAATATTTTTTAGCTAAAGAATATTCTGTCAATTTAACACAGAAGTAGGCTAGTGTAATGAATTAATAAAACCGGGACAACTGATAACCAGCATTTAACTGGGCTAGTCATGCATTCTTAGGTAATCTAGAAATTTCCAAAATCTAGTGCTATCTATCTTTTGTCTTTCATTCTACCAAATAAATCAAGAGGAAGTTGGGTCACCAGTTTAGGCCATCTGGATATGGTATCAGGACCTCTTTTTTTTTTTTTTTTTAAGTTTTTTACATAATGTTCAATAATTATTCTGTAGTTACATTATTGATGATATTTGTTTTTTGGGCAACAGCTTCGAGGAATACACATGTAGAGTTGCCTCCTGAACTTTGTGAAATAATTTTATCTCCAATATCAATCAGTACTCTTTATTCTTATACATTTATCCCATCAATAATGCATCGACTTGAGTCTCTGCTCATTGCTGTCAACTTAAAGAAGATGCATTCAGATCATTATCTGCAACATGTTAATATTCCATCCATGAAGGTAATTTATTTTTCCAAACCTTGACTCTGCTGAGCAAAATGTTTTTATGGACTTGTATTAACCAAACTTTATTATATGGTAGGTATTGGAAGCAATTACTACAAATAAATGCCAAGAGAATTTTAATTTGGAATCATTAGAAACTCTAGGAGATTCTTTTCTTAAATATGCTGCAAGTCAGCAGCTATTTAAAATTTATCAAAATCATCACGAGGGCCTTCTTAGTTTTAAGAAGGAAAAAATTATTTCTAATGCTGCACTTTGCAGAAGAGGGTGTAACCACAAACTTCAGGTAGTCATTCCTTTGGAAAAAAAAGTTCATTGTGTTTGCTTTACCAATATAAAATATTTAGTGCTGAGAAAAAATATCACATGTTTCATTTGATTGAACTGTAGGGATTTATCCGCAATGAATCTTTCGATCCAAAACTCTGGATAATTCCTGGTGGCAAGTTGGGTAGTGACTTTTTAAGCGAGGAGCCACTTTCTGAGGGCAGGAAAATTTACATTAGAGGAAGAAGAAAGGTAAAAAGTAAAACAATTGCTGATGTTGTCGAGGCACTCATTGGTGCATACCTCAGTACAGGCGGTGAAGTGACAGCCTTATTATTTATGGATTGGATTGGTATAAAGGTGGATTTCATGAATACACCATATGAGAGGCACATCCAATTGCAGGCAGAGAAGTTTGTAAATGTCCGCTACTTAGAATCACTGTTAAACTATTCATTCAATGACCCTTCTCTCTTAGTAGAAGCATTGACCCATGGTTCTTACATGCTTCCTGAGATCCCAAGATGTTATCAGGTAAATTTATCCACAACTTGATAACATTTATGCTGTTTATGAAAATATCGGTGATGTAACACTACAAAACACACACATACACAGGCATTTTCTCTTTCCAAAGATGGCTTTAGTTTATGTAATCCTTTTTGTAAATGCTGGTTTGTGGTGATCATAACTTTAACATGATCAACTGCTGTTCAGCGACTGGAATTTCTTGGAGATGCAGTGCTGGATTATCTCATCACTTTGCATATGTACAAGGAATATCCTGGGATGTCACCAGGACTGTTAACTGACTTGAGGTCTGCTTCTGTAAACAATGACTGTTATGCACTATCTGCTGTTAAGGTAGGCTTGGACAGACACATTCTTCATGCCTCTCATGACCTTCACAAGCATATCGTCGCCACTGTAAAAAATATTCAGGAATTTTCTTTAGAATCAACTTTTGGATGGGAATCTGAGACAGCTTTTCCCAAGGTTAGTGCTAAACACATTTAAGTGAAATACGTTCCTGCAAAATTCTTTGGTTTTGTTTTTTGCTCTATATATTGTTGATTATGTTATTTGAGCACAAATGTGGAGAGTGGACAAGTAAGGTTCCTTGACGAAGCCTAAATGTAGTTCACTTGGGCCCATGATTTACTGATCAGTTAATGCTTCAATCATCTTGACTTGTTAACAAGTGAAATCGAGGAAGATGCCTGGCATGGAAGAACCCCCCACCTGCCTATGTTTGGAAACTTTGTCTGATTATGTAACTGCTAGTTAGTTATTTTTTTACATTCAGAATTCAGCGTTATTACTCTATTCAAGAATGAAAAAAATAAACGAGCAGCTAAAAAAATTAAAGCTTTGGTTTCACCTTTTCACCAAAATCCTAACAGGTACTTGGAGATGTTATAGAGTCATTAGCTGGGGCTATTCTTGTAGATTCAGGATACAACAAGGAGGTAGTCTTTGAAAGTATAAGGCCACTTTTGGAGCCTTTAATTACTCCCGAGACATTAAGATTGCAACCTGTTAGGGAATTGAATGAATTATGTCAGAGGCAACACTTTGATTACAAGAAACCCATTGTTTCTCGGAACGGCAGGAATGCTTCTGTTACAATAGAGGTTGAAGCTAATGGTCTGATATTTAAACATACAGCTACAGTTGCAGATAAAGAGACAGCCAAAAAACTAGCTTCAAAAGAAGTCTTGAAGGCCCTGAAGGAAAGTAATTTTGCGACTAGTACCGCAAGCAAAGTTGAGTAAATCTTGTCTACTTTGGAAATTTTGAAGTTCGTATCAAGCTGGATATCTGCTTTGGTATAGCTGTAGGATTTTGTATATTTTATGTTAGCAAAAGTTAATGCATGTAGAAATTAAAGTAAAAAACTTTACAAAGAGATTTTCTAGTGATGCATGATGCCTTCTCTCGTCATGAAAGCAGCTTAAAAGAAACATTGCATTAATGCTATTTCTATTTCAAAGTATTTTGGTATTTGTATAGCCCTTACTCTGTGTTCATGTTTATAATGTATGCTGGTATCCAAAGTGAGTAGTTGTGCTCGAAGCTATTGTGGGTCGTGCTTTGGAAGATGCGTTGGCACTGGACCTGTTTGCTTGTATTTTGTATTTATATTCCGTAAACTCTCACCAATCTTTCGTATGATTTCATGGATGATAATGAAAGGAAAAAAAGGTTTCTTTTTTATGTAAATCTTCAAATGTTCCATCTGTATTTCTCCGAATCAGCATGCGGGTTGAGCTCTTGTGGATCCAGTGCTCTCGTTTTTTATCTCTTTTTTGGGTGCAACTTGAGTGGGGAAAACAGAGAAGGAGATAACAAAAATAGACCCGACCGAGTCTCCCTGGAGGTGAAGACTCGAACTAGGAGGATGATGCAGTGCTTGAGTCGACAGAGCGAAGGTGTGCAGTCTGAAAGCCATCTTCCATTCTTGTTTTTCAACAATATACATAGCTCTTCTAACCAGAAAAAAATATTAAAAAAACAAAAACAATACACTCTTGCTTTTACCCATTGCAGAAGGCCAGTTATTCTTGATTCCATGTTTTCACAGCTAGCCTAGATAAGCAAAATCTCCCCTTCATCTTCTTACTGAATCAAAATCATATGTTGCTAATTTATTAGCCATATATCGTGACCGTGGCTGACTACAAA
>Ga0325402_1003430_pt1 | contig 14291 bp, 7 predicted proteins | sample PopdelMetagenome_22_FD_207212 | JGI IMG/M metagenome (GOLD analysis project Ga0325402, IMG submission 207212) | Populus deltoides microbial communities from Bellville, Georgia, United States - Xylem-PdKOR-R3 | ecosystem: Host-associated > Plants > Phyllosphere > Stem > Wood/Secondary xylem... | reverse complement strand
AGGACCTCATCCTATCCAACTAGCTAGCTAGCTTCGTTGTGTGTCTTACTCTTGCCATTTTGAATTAGCAATTAAAATGCTGCAAACAAAGGACACCATATAGTATTTTCCCTACGTGAATCTTGAAATCGTTAATGTTTTCGGTACGTTGAGGAGTTGTTGTTCAGTCGAGAAAGAGAGGCAAAAGGGGTGCTATCTTTTAGGCTTAAAAGAATATGCAGGAGATGTCTCTGTAACGAGGGTCTATAACTTTATATACATAGCAGGTTATAGCTAAAAATAGAGAAACAACCAAGAGGGAATTCAGGGAGAAGCCTAGCTTGACGGTATATATAGTTGGTGTAGCCACAATGTTTACTCTTAAGATTTGAGTTCCGACAACCATTGTTACTGTAGAAAAAAGCTAGACTGCATCAACAGGGATGCAGACAGCATGCTGCGAGAAAATGGTTGAAAGAGAAGTACTTGTCTCCAACAATCCTTGGGTTTTTAGGTTGGTAATAAACCGATCAGCTTCTGGACGCTGCTCTAGAGATTTTCTAAAAATATGTACAGGATGTCGATAAGGAGACACAAAGTACGTAGTTGTATCATGATGATTAAGATTCCTCTGTAGTCTGTAATTACCATCCTTGTATGGAAAATTAAAGACTTGCCCTTTTCAGCTGTAAAATTGCTCCTAACGCCACCACATAAAGCTCAAATCCAATCCTGACCTCATGGACTTTTAATTTAACCTGTTTTATTGTAATTTTTGTGGCGTAAAATGCTTTTTACGAGTATATTTTTTTTTAATTTTTTATATCAGTACAATAAAATTATAAAAAACATTAAAAAATAATTAATTTGATATTCTTGAAATATACTCACTAATTTTTTCTAATCATTTAGGTCTATCTATTTTTTTTTGATAATTCATTTAGGTCTATCTATTAATACCATCATATGAATTTTCTTCGTTAATTTGTATTGGGTATGTAGAACTCGCTTTTGTTTTCAAAAAGTTTTGATTATATTGATTTTCGATTTCAAAATTAAAAATTTAAATTTATTTAATATGATAAATTATGCTATATCTAATTTTGAGGGGGAGCCAAATCCCTGTAATTGTACGTGCATTTTTTTTTTAATTACAACCCGCATGACCAGATTTTTGTTTGTTGGTTTTCATGCCATGGCAATGATTTTCTTGCAGAAGGCCGATCTCCATTGTGTAAGGAACGATAAAGAGATCTAGCGTAAGACATAGATTTTTTATTTCGGGAGGATGGAAGGAGAAATTCGCAATTTATGGCTGTCACCGATTTTATGAGACTGTAAGTAATTTTTAAAGTAACAGATGTGAATTTTTTTTTAAAAAATTAATTAATTGTGATCCAATTTGTTTATGAATTAGATTGAAAGTTAACGACTTGTTTGAGATTATAATAATAACGATTTAAAGTGTTTTTTTATTTAAAAATATATTAAAAATTTAAATTATTAATTATTAAAGATTTAATATATAATTTATATTATTTTTTAATAAAAATAATATAGAATGGCAATAATCGGAGTTGTTAGAAAATAATATAAATCATATCCTGGGATCTCACCAAAGAGTTTAAGATATTGGATTGAGATAGGTCTTTGACATGGTATCAGAGCCTTGATGATCAAGCGGTCACAAGTTTGAATCTCACCATACCTATTTATTTGATAAAAATTAAGTATAAGGTAATATGAACCTGTGCAAGTTTTAAGCTCAAAGGACTTTCACTTGAGAGGGTGTGTTAGAGAATAATATAAATCATATCTTGTACTTTACCTAAAAACTTAAACTATTGGACTAAGATTGTTCTTTGACATGAGTAGATAGAAATATACACCAGATCTATGTAAAAACTTGGACTTGGGTGGTAACTTTGATTTGATCTATCTTTCTTTGAAAATTACATGGCTGATCGTCGGTAGCCACAACCTCACGATATTTTACTTATATCTTAAATAAATAATCTTAAATTAAAGATTTGAAATGACTAGAACCTAAAACAATTTGAAATTGGCGAGTTACGTTGGATAAAGCAACGGGTAACATGTAAATCATATGCTAAGTGTTAATTAAAACATGTGTTTGGATGGAAAGATCTCACGAAACGGGTAAGTACTAAAATTAATACACGTGTTCGGATAGAAAGAAAAGGAGGATAAGTTAATAGATGATGGGCAATGGTTATTTTTCTATAAAAGTTTTAATTCTTATCTTGTTTGCTGAGAGAAAGTGGAGATTTTTTTTCATTTTTTTCATTTAGTTTAAGAATTTTATTTTTTATTCAATTAAAAGATTTATTTTTTTTAAATTTTTATTTTATTTTAAATCCAGAACTAATATAAATAAAAATATTTAACTTGTATTTCAATAAATAATTTAAAGATAAAAAATCCACTAATTATATTTTAAATTAAATTTTTTTTTATGCTGGATAAAATTCTCTGTTGGAAAATAATATAAATAATATCCTGAGATCTCATTTAACAACTTAAATTTTTAGGTTGAATTAATTCTTTGTCATGGTATCAGAGTCTTGATGACCAAGCGATTACGAGTTCGAATCTCACAATCCTCTATTTATTTGATAAAAATTAAGCATAAAGTAATATGAGTTTGTGTAAATTTTAAATTTAAAGGGTTTTTACTTAAATAGATATGTTGGAGAATAATATAAATTATATCCTGTATTTAAATTTTTGAGTTAAAATAGTTTTTTGATATTATATTTTAATTATTTTTAATATTTTTCTTTTGTTATTTCCAACCGTCACTGATGAAAAGAGAAATAGCTTAATTAGCAACGACAACGAAGGTCAATGTAAGATATTTAAGATATTTTTCCAACAACACGTAAGCTAACAACCCACATCTGAAACACAAGTGGGTTATTTATATTAAGCTCGACAAAATTCTGTATATCACTCAAAATTCTGTATTTCAAGAGAGAGAGCTTAATAAAGAACAACAACACGTTAGTTAACAACCCACGTCTGATCTACTTGATATTTTTTTTTATTTTTTGCCAAGATATTTTTTAATTTAATTTAACTTTTTAATTGAAAATTTTTATTTATCTTTTAATTTTTTTAATTTTCACTAATTTAAAATTTTTCTTAGATTTTTTTATATAATTGATTTTTTTTCTGGTTTCATCTTTCAAAATTTGATTTATTAGGGATTCAGTTTCATATTTGTTTTTTCATTTAAAGCACTTTCGATTTAATGATCCGGGATCATGAGTTTGAAAAGTTAATAATATTCCATATTTTTTTTTCTCATTTTCTTTGCTGATCTTATCGTTTTGTATTATTTTTTTAAATATTGGTTTTGTAATTATTTTTGATTTTTTTATGAGTTTATCTTAGTCTCATGATTTAAATCACATGTTTTGCATGTCTTTTTGGATAAAAGTTTTTTTTTTAAATTTTTTTGTTTATGTTTTATTTTTGAAGATATTATTCTCATTTATCTATATTTTTTTATACAAATGAACTTTATTTTGCAAAATAAAAATATTCATTTTCAAATATTATTTCTTATATGTTTGACCTGTGTAATATTTTTATAGGGTGTGAGTTTATTCAATCAATTTCATTCATATTTCTATTTCTATTATTTTTTTTTATTGATTTAGATAAATAAATTCAGTAAATATCTTATTTTATGTGATTGAATGTCTTGATCTATACTCATCTCTTAATTTTTTCAATTTTTTTTTGTTATTGTTAACAAATTTTTTATTTATTTATTTACATGGATGCTTGCATAGGATTTTTTATTTGAACTTTGAATTTTTCTATGAAAAAATAACATCAAGATAGCCTGCATTAATTACCCAATATTTTTTTGAATTTTTTTTTAATCTGGGATGAAGAATGGGTTAAATAACTAGTTAATTGATTCAGAATGATGGATAACTAAACATGGTGGTGTAGTTACTGATAGGATCGGGTGCAGCTTCCTCTCAACAATTGATACAAAGAGTATTCATGGATAGCTTGTCAAAAGCTTGTGACAATGGAGTTAGGCCTTCTACCTTTTCTTTCATTTTCTTCTTGCCATACCGAGGAAGTTCCTTGTTAGCAGACATAATATTACACATATATTAGCGATAATATTATTTTAATCTTTGTATATTTATAATGAAGAGAAAGTCATCATTGGTTCTCCAAATCCAGCCCTCAACTTATTATTATTCATATCTATTTACAAAATTTAATGGGCTGTAGCCTGTAAGTAAGAATATAAGGCAAGAAGATCAAAAGCTTAACAAATTATAAAAAGATGAGCAAATTAACAAGTATATTTTTGAAAGTGTAACAGGCTAGCTAACAGCATTCATGACATCTTTATTACATTTGATACATGTGTTGTAACTGTAATAAACAAAGGATACCATGTGTGTGCATGGCATCTTTATTCAAATCTATTAATATTATAATCTAGTGTACGAATCATATTCAATTCGAAGTAGCAACTTTTCCAACTGGTGACCTAGAATCACGAAGATGCTTCTCTCTTGACAGTAATTTAGCCATCCTATACAGTCAAACAAAAAAAAAAAAATCAGCAAGATGAAATAAGATGCCATAGAAATCACTATAATATATAGACTTGAGCAGATATATACTTTATGAGAGCCTCTTCATTTGTCATCTTATCAGTAGGTGTAAAGATTCCAGTGCCTAAATCCACCCTTGATACTGGTTTTTTCAACAATTTCTCACCCACTTTCACAAGATTCTCCAAATTCTCTTTCGTGGCAACATCCATGGACGAAAGTGTTCCGGTCAGCGTGTCATCCTGCATTTCACACACATCTTATAGTCAGGGTTCTTCGTTTTCTAGTTTTTAGTTTTAATTACTTCGTGGGAGAATATAATTTGATATCTTGAATAACCACATGAGCGTGATATATACCTGAATTCGAAGATAATTTTCCTCAGAGTGGAGGGCTTGGAAAACAGTGGAAACATGGAGATCAACCATGTCGCCACTAGCTTCTGTAAACACATCCACTAATGGAGTAGAATTGTCACTTGTCAACCATCCCAAGATACCCCACTTGGCCGCTTCATCTGCATCATACTTTTCTTCAGATTTTGCTGTACCAGTCCCCAAGGACAGGACTAGGAATCGACCATAATCCATAGGCGCTGTGGGGAAGAAGTCAGGATTCTTCCGAGTGATTTCCTTGGAAACTTCGCTCACAGCAACTAAAGTCTGGAAATTCAAAAGGAAATTAATGATAGGATTCATCAATATGTTACGAGTTATGCAAGTTCAAGAGCTGAAGATAAATGATGGACATACTGGATTATTTGCTGCTACACCACCATCAATCAGATTGAACTCTCTGACTTTGCCTGACGGGTCCTTGGTTTCAAAATAATGGGCAGGGAAGTAAGTTGGGGCAGCTGAAGTCCCGATGCATATATCAGATAAAAGGGCATCCATGGATGGGTCATTCTTCACCTAAAGAATAAAGCGGCACGTCTTGTAAGGACATATATTTTGCAGTGTGAAACGATTCTTTTCTCAAGGAACACATAGAATTTTAAGAGTTGTTTTTGTATATATAACGAACCTGATAGCTTGAAAAGATTGTTGGCTGAAGGCGCTTGATGTCAAAAGTTGGGATCACAATGTTTGTCATGGTCTGGTGCAGGCGTTTATCTCCCATTTTTTCCTTGGCAATGCTATGCAGAAATTTGCCATCGTATTTTGGTCCTCTCAAACTCGTGATCAGTTTTCCAGCAGAAGCCAATGGAGACCTATTGCCAGAGAGTATACAGTTAGTATCTAGACATTTGAATGAGGAAAAAAAAAAAAGTTTTAAAGCAGTACTTGATATACTATATTTAACTCTTTGTTATGGCATTCATATCTGGGATTATTACCCGTCCTGGGGAAAGATTTTAGGGCAGTTCTCAAGGTAGAAGTCATTAATGTCTTTGGCGGCAAATAAAGGGCGGTTTTGCTCATTAGGGGCAGCTAGCATAGCAGTCACGAGGCCACCAGTGCTGGTGCCTGAAATCACATCAAAGTAGTCTGCAAGTCTTGCGTCTGCACCATCCAGCTTCTACAATTTGAATAGAAAACATACTAGTCAGTGATGGGAGATGAAATTACGGATTATTTTATACCTGGAAAGAGACATTACAATTATATTCCGATATAAATAAACTATTATCCTGCATGCAAGTGTGATGTATTATTTTGATGAAACTATTAATAAAAAGGCAAAAGCAAAAGCATAAAACTACTAAACAAACAGCCTCGGTACGGTGGAAGGTGGGCAAAGGCTGCCAGCAACCTCAAGCGGACCAAGGAATCGTTCCCTGTAGTTTCTTATTCTACTCTATTTTATATATTATCATCATGAGCTAGCACACGCATAAAAAAATGGATGATCTTGCAGGTCTATTTGACATGCAACTATACGTCCTTGAAGAGACCGATTTCTAGACTACCTGAAGCTCGGACTCTAAAAAGGCAAGGATAGTTCCTGGTATGATTCCTCTTATTCCACCTCCATCGATGCTAAGAACAGTGATTTGGTTTCCAAAAGTTGGGGGTTGAATGGGTGATCTTAAAGTCTCGATATGAGAGATCGAGGAGGAATTCAAAGGCATGGCTAGGTAATAGTACTGATCGAGAGCCTAGAAGCGGAAGAGTTGGAGGTGTTTAGCTTAAACTTTCTGAGAGCCTTGGGAGATGTATATAGCTAGTGCTGAAATCTAATTAAGTTTTGAAACTTGTAATTTCCCAAAGGGAGTGTGGAGGTATTTATAGACTTCTGTGCTTCATGAAGCATGGAATTTTCAATAAAGTTGAAAGATTTTACTCCCCCAAATTCGACCTTGTGTAATTTTCCTGGACGGGGTCAATTTTTTAATGAATCCTGATACTATGCTGACGCGGTTCAAGTTGGACCATAAAGTTAAGGACGAGAGAACATTTGAAGATTTCAAATTTATTAATCAAACAAAGATGACAACGAAATGGGAATGGTAGGTTTTCTTCCACACAGCGAAATAAATTAATTCAAAACCTTGTTAACAAGTCTTGTATGCAACGAAAAAGCAGTCAATTACAACCACTCTAGTTGCTTTCATGGTTGAAAAAGGAAACATTAATTGAGGCATATCTATCTATCTATCTATGCGCGTGTGTATTATTTTCAAAAGGAAACATTTTCGAGGTGATAATCATGAAATTTGAAGAAACATGTGTTTGGGAAATTTTGTAACCGAAGTTTCGTCATTATAGGCCATAGCTAAAGGTAAAAACACAGAAAAAAAACCTTTTCTTCATTTTTAATTGAAAGAAGATTGCATAATCTATGAAGAATAGTATGAAAACCACATATATATAGTTTTCGTAATTTTTGTTTCAACGACCATACATGCCTTGGAAAATGAATGTTGTAGACTGGGATACCACATATTAATTAATGACTGCAGTAGATTAATGTTCGCTTTGTAGAATATCCTTTAACTTGTTAGTTTCTTCGGGGGGGCCTTTGGTGTGTTCCAGATACTATAAATCAGTTACTGTTTCAATTGCCAACATTGATGAATGCCAGATTCAAGATAAAAACATGGTATCTTCTTTTACATAGTATTGCTTGAAGTATTATTAGATGAGTTCTTAATATATAATTTTTATTATTTTTTAATATATGTTTTTAATAAAAGTTTTTTCAGCTTAAAACTTATATATGCTCATATTATTTTGTACTTAATTTTTATAAAGTAGAATGAGGGTGATAAGATTTGTGACCTCTTGATCAACAAAACTCTGATACCATGCGAAATAATTATCTCAACTCAATAGTTTAAACAATTAGATGAGTTTTCAATATGATTTATATTATTATCTAACACATCCCCTCAAATAAAAGCTCTTTTGGTTTGAAATTTACACAAGCTCACATGCACTACATTGTGCTTAATTTTTATCAAATAGAATAAGGTTTGATGGAATTTGAATTCGTGACCGCTTAATTAATAAGATTTCGATACCATATCAAAGAAGTATCTCAACTCAATAGCTTAAGTTGTTAGATAAAGATCTTATTTACATTATTTTTTAATAAAAAATCATGTTTTTCTTTAACTGTTCACTGAATGTCAACTTGGTTAAAGAGCTATGAAGATTTTTTTTTAATTACACGGTAATGATCTGCTAGATTCATGTTTGCTGATGTTCTTAGATAGATTGTTCACAATGTAAATTTTTTACTTTTCCTTCTTCTATGCTATTGTTTTTATTTGAAATCCCTTTGTTTTTCTTTCCTATTCATCCTCTAAATGGCTAGTTTTTTTTATCAATAATATTTACCGATTACCATAAAAAAAAAAAAGACTATTAGAGGTCAAGGTATCGTTCCCATGACGGAAGGACAGACTTTGAGATCTTGAAGATAAGAACGCAAGGATATCAAGTCCTTGGCAATTTCTCAAATCAAATCTGCTGGCCGTCTATGGGGACTTAAGCAACATTGTCTCATCTTTTTTGCAAAATAGTTTTGTATTATGTGGTTTCGTGTTGTTCATTTCTTGTATTTAATTAAATAGATGATAACGTTAACAAAGACCAAATAAGAAGAGACTACTGGGAAATATTAATTGAAACAAAGGAGAGAGTTCTGCAAGGAACATTCAAGACTTTTGAATTTGAAATCAGACAGGAAAATCTTCAATTCAAATGTCATTAGTTTGTGTCCGAAGTGTTTAGCTAGGGAGCATAATTTTCTCTCACATGATTTCGGGTGTGCCAGCCACATTCCCAAAGAATTTTTAATTTTATTTTTATATTTTCAGTTCATTTTTAATATGTCGATTTTAAAAATAATTTTTTTTAAATATTTTATTTTAATGTATTTTTAAATAAAAAAAATTTTGAATCGCAACCACCACCACAATCCCATAAAAACTTTCATGTTAGTTGTAAGATTTCATTCCTATTATATTTCACATTGAATCAATACGTTATCCAGGGATCTAGGGCTACTACATAAGACCAACGTTGGGCTATTATAGAACTATTTAAATTTTGCAGCCTTAATGGGGACAAATTCATAATTCATACTGCTCAAACCAAGTACTAGTCTCCTTACTTGACCTTTTTACTTACCGACAAATAAAAAATGCTCAAATATCAGTGCAATGTTAATTAATGGGAAGATTCCATCGTGTTGCCACCTAACTCCACATTTTGCATTTTATAATGGTAGTTGAGATAATGACTCTACTTTTTCAGCCAGCAAGAGAATTAAAAAATAGAGTAAAATATCATGATAATTTCTTAAAATATCATAAAATTATAGTGATTTTTCAAAAGTTTAATAATATTACAAAAATTCCTTCTCATATTCAAAATGTGTTTAATATTGAGGGAATAATTAATTCACTTAAATTTGAAGAGATATTTTTTTTAATACAAAACATGGTTTTTGTAATATTGTCTTAAATTTAAAGAAGAAGTTATGTAATATCTGCAAAATTACAGATAATAACTAAGATTTTTGTAATTTATTTTTAGAAAATTAAAGGCTACCATTGTTATGATAAACTTGAATTTTATAGTGTTTAAACTATAATTAGTGGCATCCTATTAAATATTTAATGAAGCTTATTTTGAAAATAAAAAAAGATAAGACACAAGTGGTAAAATTTATGACCCACCACATAATTAAAATTGAAGCTAACACTATCTCACTTTTGGGCCATAGATGGAATTCTAAAAGTCATAAAAATGAGTTGTAAAGATGAATTGGAAGGGCTACAATCTTTCTAGAAATAGAGAATTTGTAATTCACAAGTTTACTTCCTCTAAATCAGCACACAACCTAAGCAAAAATACTGGCAGATAAGGAAAATGAGTTCCATGTCTTTAAAGGATACACTCAAGGTATATAAACTCAATTATAATAGGTGCTTAGGTGCTTGAAATTAAAAGATCAAGAGCCTGAATTCAAAGTTTCAAAAATTTAAGGACCAAATTGAAAATGGGCATTTAAGGACCAAAACGACGCCGTTTCAAACATGCACTGTTCTTCTTCTTCTTCTTCATCTGACGCTGCAAATCTGCCTGATAATAAGTGAAAGAAATTGAAATTCCGGCATACTAGTCCTACCAAAACACAAAGATCAATCCCTATCTTCATGATGAACACAATCCCGGGAAGATAAGGATCGAATCTCGCGTCCAAGTCCCAGTAAAAAACTAACATCCCCAGACTTATCCTCCTCCCAGGAAATAAGAGATGTACTGGGGAACAACAATTTGTTCTGGCCTTATAAAAAGGATAGCAATAGGCCAGACCAGGGGATTCAGAAAAAAATACTGCAGAGGACAGAACACAGGGGAGAGAAGGGGAGAACAAACAGGAGAGAACGGGGGAGAAAAACCAAAAACCCAAAAACAGAGAAAAACCCAGAAAGCAAAGGATGAAACCAGAGGAGGCCATTAAAAGAAAAACTTAGAGAAAAAGAAGAAGAACACGAAAAGGGGGGGGTATTCCACTTTCTGCTGCCACCCCCCTTCAACCTCCAAAAGCCACCATATAGGCTTTCGTCCAGTGTTGCAAGAGAGTCCTTAATCTCCTCTTTCCCCCTAGTCCAACAGGGACTTCTTCTCTGCGCCACAGCAACAACATCATCCCTGTCCCTCATGGCTGGCTCCCTTTTATGAGAAATATTGCAGCAAAGCTAGTTCATGTTGACAACAACAGGGACTTCTTCTCTTGCGCTAGCTACTCATCCTGCACCGGCCGTGGAATAGCAGCAAGTTGCACCTCCAACGAGCGATCAACCTTCTCTATACTGCACCATGAGCAAACACAGATGGAGCAACAACTCTCTCCTTAGTCGTAGCCTTCAGCAGCCATCCACCGTCCAAAGTAGCATCCTCCTCCACGTCAGCAAAACCCAACCGAAACCAGTAGAGAGAGGGAGGACAAAGAGACAAACAAGAGAAGACAAAGAGGAAAGCAAGACACAGAGGAGAAAGCGTCCGACCAGACAGTGCACCAGCGCAGTCGGCTTCGTCTCTAGGTATGTAAGTTCTTCATTTCCTTCCTTTCCTTTGCATTATAATTCACTCGCTACTGTAGCAGTGAATTATAATTCATTTGGTTGTGTAGCAGGCTGCTTTGTCACGCACGCCTGCTAGTTGGCCGGGTCACTGGCTTCGGCTAGTGGCAAGGCTGAATTGTTTGGGTCCGGCTTAACCTATACGGGTAGAGCTAGATTCAGTTCAATAAAATAAAATAAAATAAAATAAATATAGTTTTTTTTTTTAATCTAAAATTTGTAGATTTATTTATTGGTGTTAGAACTAGGAATACTACACTTTCTGGGTTATTAAATATTTATCAACACTGGAGTTGGAAATATTCATAGGCAAATATTCACAACAAACGACAGAGTCAAGAATATTATAGAAATATCATAAGAATATAACAAAAACAAACTTTTAGCAATTTTAAACAAAACCAGCAATGCAGTTTGCTTCAGGTATGACGTTTAAAGGGTGATAATTTCTTTATTTTTGTGTAACCAATCCCGTACCATTATAATTTTTATTAACCAATTAGGGTTCATAGTGACTATAATATTAGATGACGACTCTTTAAACAAGATCTTTTCCCCCAAAAAACAAGATGCCAAATATCTGTTTCTTTTCCATCATTAGATTAATTTTAATCGGTCGCCGCGATGTCCGAATGTGACAAATACAGTAAAGAAGTAAAGAGAATGAGGCAACACCTTGGAGGAGAAAACAAATAGAACAATTTATGCAAGAGACAACTACCTTTCAAAGAGTCAATTTCTTCAAATCTAGAGTGATGTTAATGTATCACATATGAGTTCTTTTAATTTTACAGTGGAATGATTTCATTATTCTAGGATTCTCAATGAGCTTAATTATGATTATGTGAATACTTTTTTGATTAAATTAATTTAGTATTTATTATTTCATTATAAACTTAATGCTTGTGTACACTTTATCATCGTTTGCATTATTTATGATTCATTTTGAGATTTGGAAGTGATAATCGTTTCATCCTTTGTTTGAAGTACCATAAGGAATCTAAAAGATATAAATGGATATCATGGGTTGGGTGGTGGTTTGGGATTTTTGACACTTAATCAACCCAACTGACTCAACCTGTATACCCTATACTCCCTTTGTCTTTATATTTAATTGGTTGTGGATTGAGTTTAATAGTAGTGCAATGTATGAAAATTAGACATAATATTGAGGGTGTCATGACACCTGCACTGCATGATGTAGGTTTATTTCTAAATATGAATCCATGAAATTTTGCAATATAAACTTAATCTGCGGATATCTGTAACAACTATAAAATATTTAGCTGACACGATAAATCCAACTTGCTCAAGTCCAAAACAATTAAATAGATTTGGTTTATAATTTATAAATTATTAGAAGTTGTGTTTTATAAAATCACAAGCTTTTAGAAGATTATAGGTTTCTCCAAAAATATCATTCCAAGATTTTTTTAAATCAATTTCTTATTCATCTGCAACATAATTAAATAATGTTAATATCCTTCATTAAAGAATTTATATTGAACATTAAGTTTCAACAAAGTTTTAACTTTGTTTGTTTTCTTTTTCGTTTGATCCTTGTGTTCTTTTTTCTCTTTAAGCCTCACTTTATATATAATTCTTTCTATTACTATAAAAAAAAAAACAAAGTTTTAATTTTTAAAGTGAACGGATCCCATTTTTAATTTTGAGGTCCTCGCTCCTTAATTAACTGACTCAAACTAAATACCACTACTCACTAGCCATTCTGAAATAATATCATTAAAGTTAAAAACTCAAATGCATGTCTAATGCCAACTAATGGTCAAGAAATATACATAAGATAAGTTGATATGGCATGAAAGAAAAGAGAGGAAGAACAAAAAGAAAAAAAGAATGGGTTGTCAAGGCCTCATTTTTACATTTCTAATATAGTTAGAAAAATCTCTTCGAAATAATTCTAACCACACATTAAAAAATTATTAAAAATAATCATAATTGATTAGGAATTAATTTGGGATTGAAGTAGTTTAGAGTTTCTGTTTAGTTTAATTTAAGCTAGGTTACTTTAAACTCATCAGACCTTATCTCAAATTAATTTAAAATTGATTGTGATAACAAAATAATAATATTAATTTTATTTTCCTATCATAACCAATTTTATTTTTTATTTCATTGTCATTTAGTCAGATTGGTTGTGATCCTTAGTTGACAGCTAAAATCCCGTTTGTTTTTTAGTTTCAAAAGTGTTTTTGAAAAAAATTTAAAATTGTTTTATTTTGTTTCAAATTAATATTTTTCTGATGTTTTTAGATCATTTTGACGCGCTAATATTAAAAATAATTTTTAAAAAATAAAAAAATATTATTTTGATATATTTTCAAATGAAAAAAACAGTAATCACACTATCACTGCTAAATAATTATTTTGCAATAATACAATCAAAGTTATTCTTTTTTTTTTTATCACTTTCTTCATATTTCTAAGGAAAACCTTTATGCTTTTGTATTATTTTTAAACTTTTTGCATAATAAATTGCCTCTTTATTTAATAAGATTGGATGAATATATATATATATATATATATATATATATATATATATATATATTTGTGTGTGGGGGATAATATGGGAAGATAAGAACAAGTGATTTGTAATTCTACCATACATAACATTTCATTCTAAATAAAATAATTCTTTCAAATGAAATCTGTTACTTAAAAATCAATTCAATTAGATCAGGATTTGGTTCTGGACAGCGTAGAAAGATCATAAAAAATCATGACTGGTGATGTAAGCCGTTCATAACTCGAATATTTATTTATTTTTGGCATTTTCCGATAGAAAACACCTCAAAATCATCTTTACAGCCTTGAAAAAACAATTGGGGTGTGGTCATATTTCCACAGTGATGGAATCAGTTTCGTTTCCACTTGGTTATGTGTTCTATGGCTGCTGCACTTATTTCTCATCGCCGATACTAACTACGCATGGATTAATATTAAATTTTAATTAATTCTGACGAATATAGTTTAACTGCTCAGACTAATCTCAATCAAATTTTAATTTTAATTAATTTTAATACTAGCTTGGTCAAACTTGTGTATCCAATTCGGAGAAACAATTTATGGGTGAAATATGTGTTATTTTATCTTTTGGATAGTTGACACTTTCGTTTTTTTTTTTTTTTTATCAAATG
>Ga0325402_1003428_pt1 | contig 14294 bp, 8 predicted proteins | sample PopdelMetagenome_22_FD_207212 | JGI IMG/M metagenome (GOLD analysis project Ga0325402, IMG submission 207212) | Populus deltoides microbial communities from Bellville, Georgia, United States - Xylem-PdKOR-R3 | ecosystem: Host-associated > Plants > Phyllosphere > Stem > Wood/Secondary xylem... | reverse complement strand
TAAAAGCTTTGATTAAAAATAATATTAATTTGATTTTTTAATCAGATATTAATAAATAAATAAAAGCTCACATCCTTTAAACATGAAAAATAATAAATCTCTAAAATCTATTAAAAAATCTAAGATTTAATGTACACGTGCATATATTTGAACACCTAATTCTACCATCATAGAATCGTTCTCGTTCAAAAGATAAAAACAAGATGTTCTTTTACAATCATCATCATCATCATCATCATCGGATCCTATAATATACCCAAACGAAAAAGACAGCCTCATAAAAGAAAAAGGAAAAAATACTCTCAAATCAACAAAACAATTGCCATCCAACATACGCCGAGAACCTTTTAAGAAGATTCATGATGATGTTAGTGCACAAATATTCAAACGGGTGCTCAAGACTTGGCATTCTGTCAGGGAAAAAAAAGACGAGAGAGAGAGAGAGAGATCGGGGGGCCTAAATTCAACCCTTAATGTTGGAATATAAGAAGACAATAAAATTTGATAGTAGAGGTCAGATGGCATTGGAATTGTCCTATTCCTATAGTGGAACCTTTTTTTATGAATTTTTTGGAACCAATTCTTCTGAAGAATTCAATTGAAAGCATTCATCGGCTGTGTTCGTGTTCCAAGTCATGCTATTGTGAAAGAGACGCGCATTTGAAAGCATGCTGGTTTTCCTATTTCTGGCAACCTCCTGCTTGATGATGCTAATTTACAGATTCATTAAGTTTAAGATGCAGATTCAAATGTTTTCAAAATCTGAGTTCTAGATATTGCCTGCAGGGTATAACTGTTTGAACTTTGATGAACTGCAATACTGTAAGAAACATTAGCATAGAAGATGCCTAAGAAATACCAAGTCATGCCATTACATTCAAATTGCTGAAAATAAAAATGCTTTTCTTTTCTCTTTGCACTAATACAATTGACGATTTTCTTTGTCGAATAAGAAATCAATCGGGATAAAACTTGTCTGGATTCTTTCATTGTTACACGTGGCTCGATGATCGGCCCTTCATTGTTGATGAGAGTGCAGCCACAGCTTCTCCAACTGTCAAATAAAGGGCGTCAGGGCTCATTACATCACGGACATCATCGGCCCTCTGCAGTTTTTCCAACACTTCCCCCACAGGATTCACCAACACAAGCTGCGATGTCAAGGATAAACCAAAGTATTAGTTGCAAACAACTAAAACGCAAGACAGTTGAAAAGAAAAGGCAATTTAGAGCTGCTATGTGCTTGCCTCAGCTCCCGTATTTTCCAGTGCTTTCTTTAAATCCTTCAAGAGTGAGACTCCGCTTGTGTCGATGGAGCTGACAGCTGAAACAAGCACAGGACTATTTATAATCTGATTAATTTACATGGTTGATAGTATGACTATACTACATTGCAATTAGGACTTGATGAGTTAAAGTAGTCAACCATAGCAGGAAATGGTTCAAATATCAATTCCACCAATATAAGCTCTTAAAGAAAACCCAGCTAGCCTAATTTCAGATGCGCAAGATATAATTATGCAATCTATAAAGCTTTTAGTTGGAAACAAGAACAAGGAAGAACACAATATTTTCTGTTTTTAGACTGTTTCAAGATAACAATGCTAATTTCTGCAAAATATTAACGGTGAACTTACCTGACAGGTCTAGGATCAGAAAATGAATACTTGACTGTCTCTTTGTGTCTTCTTCAGTTTCATATTCATCTATCCATCTCAGAATCCTGTTACAAAGTTAAAGGAGAGTTACCCTCAAAAAAGAAAAAAGAAGGAAAAATTAAAGGAGAATTATTAGAGTCACGATGGGAAGTGCAAGTATGCTTTATGAGCTACGGAATGCACAGACAAACCTTTCTTTGAGGTAGGTTGTATTGGCAAAGTTGATTGGAGCTTCAATGCTTAAAATGAGGAAACCAGGGATCCTCATAGCTTCCTTGTAATGATGAAGATTACGGAATATATCTGTCCCAGGTATGTTTCCCAGAACCACAGTCTTTGGCCTTGTGACTTGAAGAAGGATCTTGAATATTGATATCCCTACCTGTTCATCAACAGCATCATGGTTGTTTTGTATCATCAATAACATGAAAGCAGGAATCACTTCATAGTGTCTTTTCCCAAGATAATTGGAAAAAGGAAAAGCAACTTAAATCCTAAGTAATTCCTGTTTACTTTTTCAAGCCTGGACAGGTTTAGTTCTGGTAACATTATCTAAAACTTGAAAACTCACCGCAATGGCAAGGCCGTCCTGGACAGAGACAAGAATAACACCAAAGAATGCACACAACATCACAACAAAATCAAATTTGTCGATCTTCCATATCTGGCAAGCAGCTGGGATGTCTATGAGGCCAATTACTGCAGTTACTATGATGGCACCCAATACAACATTTGGGGTGTATTGGAATAGAGGCATTAGGAAGAGGAGGGTCACCATAACTGTCACTGACATTATAATGTTGGAAACTGCTGTTTTGGCTCCTGCATTGTGATTGACAGCAGAACGAGAGAAAGCTCCTGAAATTCAAAGTGCTGTTATAATACCATAGATGTGTCTTCTATTTTTAAGCACTTGATAGCATAACAGAAAAGAAAGAAAGGATAGTAGACTGTATATGTTAGCACCTGTTGTAATATAACAGGAAGTGGTGGAGCCAATCACATTCATTAACCCAATTGCCATCATTTCCTTGTTACCATCTACCTGGTAGTTCTTCAAAGCAGCAAAAGTCCTTCCAACTGCTATGCCTTCCTGTTTGAAATAAAGTTCAACATAAGCAAAAGCATACCAGCTTTTCTATTGCGCCTGTCATCCTTATAGCATGTCTGTTAACTATTCCTTCGCATTAACAACACATTTCATAAGTGTATCCAAACAGAAACTAAAGAAGTTTCGGTTCCTATGAAATTTCTGAAAAAGCTGTATTTCAAAAGTGCTAAGCCACTTCTAGCACAGTGTAAAACACCAGTAATCATGGAACTTGAAACTTCAGCCCATCAGCCAACCTGACCATAAAGCTTAGTTTAAACACAGTCCGCTCAGGATTTTGAATTGGTTGATCCATGTATTGTCAATTCCATTAAACTAGCTATAGCTTCTAGATAATCTAGCTATTAGTCCAGAAGATATGAAATATAATTGCAAGGCAGATCAGCTCTATCCATGGTTGCTCGTTTAAGTTTGAAAAATCCAGAGTCCAGCTTAGCCGCGCAAACACTATAGATGGTATGAAAATAATTGCAAGAAAGTAAAACAGAAACTTACAGCGAGGGAAATAATGCCAGTAACAAGGCCAGTTTTCACAACTAGTCCAAGGTAGCTTCCATGAAAATGCAACATGTTCCATGAGGGAGGGTTTAGCCCTTCTTGTAACTTTCCAATCTAATAAATAGCAAAAGGGCCTAATGATAAGCAACATGTATCCATGAAGGCGTGTTATGTTAATGTGGGACTTGAAAACTTACAACACTGATTCCATGACGTTGAGCCTTGAATGCAAAAACCAGGATAGTAGATAGTATCACCGACACAAGAGGGGCTCCAGCTGAAACCCAAAACAGCTTTGGTTTTTTCATGCTCTGCGGGGCATACATTCCAATGCAAACAGTCAAACACAGTTTCAAATGCATTAGATAATTTTGTGGTTATGATTTAAAAAAATAAATTAAAAAAAATTGATTATGAAATTAGTTAGATTTAGATACCTGTTTAGTAAAAATTACGGTTGAAATTTATGTATAATAAAAAAACTAGTATAAAATATTTGGTAGTTATGTGATTATGGTTAATTTTCAAAATGTTTTTTATTTGAAATATATTAAAATAATGTATTTTTATTTTTTAAAAATTATTTTTAATATCAGCACATCAAAATAATCTAAAAACATTAAAAAAATATTAATTTAAAATAAATAAATAAAATAAAAAAATTAATTTTTTTAAAAGCATTTTTAAAACTAAAAAATAAAGAGTATTTTACAAAACTCAATTAAAAAAATATGTAAAAATTTACTACATAAAAATTACTTGATAAAAACTACGATTAGAACTTAATTTTTTAATAAATTTAGATAATTTTTACAGTTATCAAATATGGTGAAAAATAAACGCAGCATTAATCGAGGATCATATCTTTCTTTCATTGAGGATACTAATTAAATGCATCGGACTTCTATATCACTGTGGATAAAGAGAAGGGATGTTTTAAACTAGTCATCCATCCCATCCAATCCATACGATTAGAGGAAAATTATTCACAAACAAATAAATTATACTAATTTTTGTCCTTCGACAGTCTTTTCTTTAGTGTTGATGAAAATCTTGTTTCTTTGATCATATACTGGAAATTTTATTTAAACTTTTTTTCTTTTTCTTTTTGGAATCCATTTTATGATTTTAAGCTGTCAAGATGAAATCATCGCATTCAAAGGAGCTGGCTCTTGACTTGAAAACATCGGGTTTCTCCATAGATTTCCGCCTAGTATCTAGTCCGTGGGATCCACTTGAGCCCATAACAGAAGTCGGGCTGGCTTATATACCAAAACATATCTGAAGCAAGCCACTTAGCACGAACGGAGATTTATATATGAAAAAACATGCATTTTCTTTCATTTTATTAACATTTCTTTTTTCTTTTTTTCAAAAATTTAATTTCTTTTTTAATGGAAATACGCCGCTCTGACGGCACAGAGTATCTGCATACCATAGCTAGCTTACCTACAGTGAAATAAATCAATATGAACCAATATATAATGGCAGAGGCCAGAGAGGGTATATGATATTCTTATCGTCATAAGAGACGATATATGTGACAGAACTGGACATGAAAGGATTCTATTATAGCAGAACAGGAAAGGAACGATTGCAATTAAAGATAAAACTGAAAAGAGGCAACCAGGAAGATGCTAAAAAGGGTTGATGATGAAAATAGACAATAAAACCGTCTGCAATATATTTTTTTAGTCAAATAAATTAACGAACAGGATTTGATTCTTTAGGCGGTAAAAGCACTTTATGAGAGTCTACAAATACCATGTACTCAATAAGTTTCTTCAAGAAAAGAGATGAAGAGGGTGTCAAGAATGACGTACAACGTGTCTTGCCAGTAGAAGGAACACGAGGAAGCAAAATCCCATCAGTACTGTTTGCCATGACCACTGCAAGAACATCATCCAAATGGTCAGGATTATCCAGTCAATTTTTTATTAGGGTTCTAGGAGTATCATATAATTAGCTGAAAAACTGTCAAACATGTTGCGCAAGACTCTTTTTTTTTTTTTGGTTCAGGGTAATTGTCTCAAGCGGCTGCATAACGGGATGGCCTTCCGATCTTTCAGAGTTTGAACATGAAATCTTCAAATAAAATCTCAAATCTTAACCCTTGGATTGTCTGTCAGGTCTAACTTTATGTAGTGATGATGCATAATGATTGGATAATTAAGATAGGAAGGCCTTAGCTTGTTTAGCAGCCACTCGTGCAATAACACTCCCATCTAAGGTTGTTATCAAGTGAATTAATTACGCTATAATTATAATGTCGATTGGTAGAATAGTGGGAACCTCACCTTGCACAAACTAGGAAGGGGTGTTGTGGTTGAAACTATGATTAATGCTTAAACTTTCAACTCCTTCAATTGATTATGTATGTTTGTGCTTTGGCGAGGGGTAAACTAACTAATTACCTCATTGGTGTTGTGGAAAACGGAGCTCAAAACAGGAACCAGATTCATTTGTTTGGTGAAATGAGTGATTCCAAGGAGGCTTTTTAATTGTTGTAGAGAGACTATGATAGCAGCTCCAGCCATGAATCCAATTAGAGTTGCCTTGGAAAGAAAATCAATAATGAAGCCAAGCCTGCAACCATTCAGTCCGACACAGAATTAGTACTTTTCAAGAGAAAATTAGAAAATTTAGAAGAAGAAAAATACCTGCAAGAAAAAAAAAAAAAGGAAAACTTACCTTAGCAATCCTAATGAAGCTTGGAAGAGGCCAGCAAAGAAGGTTGATGAAAAAGCTAGTTGAAGAAACAACAGTGGGTCATTGGTAGGAGATACTTCTTGCTTAAGCATTGATCCCAGTATAAGAGAAGCAATAGAAACAGGTCCTACTGCAAGGTCCCTAGAGCTTCCAAGAACAGCGTATACAAGAGGAGGGACAAAGCTTGAATCTGCATATTTTGTTTCAAGGAAAAGAAAATCCAATCAAACATTATTGTATACGAGTAGTAAGATGAAAAATACAAGCCAGTCAGAACTATATTTTACTCACAAAGACCCACTATGGGAGGTAGACTTGCTAGCTTAGCATAACTGATGCCCTGAAAAGATGTTTAGACAGAAGGGTCAAATTTATGGATAAAGATATTGTATAATTACAATCTTGTTCTTAGGACAAAAAAGACATTTGGTTACTGACCTGTGGAATGGCTAAGCTGGCAATGGTAAGGCCAGAAACAATATCAGATTTGAAAAGCTTGAAGCTGTAATTAGGACCCCATTGAAGAATAGGAAAGAAATACTGAGCAGCAAGTATCCATTTCTTTCCCAATGGCTGTCCTTTGAATTGCCGCAGAGGGTCATCAGGGAAGAAGGTTTCTTTAAGTCTGCTCTTGAGCTTCTGTATGGTGCTCCTATGGGGTGGTGGGACAACTTTGTGCACCTCCATAGGTGTTATTTCTAGGCAATGATCAGGTTGCATGCTATTGCTGGCGTTTGGCTCCATTATATGGAGAGAATTTTGTTTTCCTGGTGTGGTTTGTTTGAGCAATGCCTCTAGTTTTATTTGAGTCTCCACCCTATTAATCAAATTTCTCCAGACCGCTAACAAACAAAGCACCTGTCACCAAGACAGCAAGAAAAGCTATGTGGAGAGAGAGACAGAGAGGGGGGGGGGGGGTTTCGGCTGTTGATTAGGCCTTATCAAACTAGCATTCCCCTATTGACCCCACAAACTCCTTTTGCTTCTTACAAAGATACACACAAAAATCAGTTTCTGTAAATGTTGCAAGTTCACCTTTTTCGTATGGTCGTTGCCCTGTTGTCTATTGAAATCTAGACGAAGAGTTGATTATATTAGAATTTAATTAACAAGAACTAGCATTTAATTAAATTGTTAGTATCCCCGCGAACGGTCCACAGATGTTCCAAATTTCTAATCTAAAGGCTCATAACTTTTGATTGGAAAGAATTGCATGCCATGCTATATGTGTACGAAAAGTTCATTAGCAGAACTGTTACTCCTTTTTTAAAAGAGAACGAAAAGGTGACGAGGTGCTAAATAACCTGCGGCACCATTCATTGGCGTTCTGGTTGCAAGAATGGAAGACAGGGGAGCTATCCGCACATTTATAATTATCATATGATTCATATCCACACTTATCTTAAGGGATTTTACTTTAAGCATACCGTAATGAAGTTTAGATAATTACCGCCATGAAAAAGGTCATTAGACGTATAGAGTTACCATCAAAGGCTACACTAAAACTTAATCCTCACATTGCTAATTAACCAACCCCATGTTAAAGGCTATGGTTCATTAGTGTTGCTTCAGAGCACTACAATTTGAATTATGTCTAAGTTTTTAATCTCGTTTCTTTTAAAATCAATGTGCTTGAGCTCAATAAATTTAACCAATCGTACTGTTTCTAGCACAGCAGGCTCTGAAATATTCATTTGAAAGCCAGATTCCACTATTTTTTCTTCCTTTTGGAGTTAAAACTTGAAATCCCAGCCTTTCGATGGGGCATATTTTTATATCAGCTTTGTGTCTTGGATATATATCAGTTTATTTAAATCAGCTAGCCTCACTCAATCTTCATGTCTTCGCAGCTTTACTTCTTCAAACTTTTTTGACTGCGCCCCTCTTTTGCCGGCAGATTATTAACATGTTAATTAACTGGCCCGTGATCATCATCTCTAAAAATTTGAGCTTGCAATTTAAGAGAGGAGTAATGAACATTGAAGGCAACATTAACGAGCATGCCCTAGAGTTGGCCATGTGGCAAATGTGGCTCGCCGAAGTTGGAATATCCTGAAGAATGTGCTGCCTCCCCGGTCTTCAATTTTGTCTCCAATTCAGATATGGTGCGTTTCTCTGTAAGCTGGTTATGGGTTTTATGAAGATGGTTACAAGCCTTCAGTACAACAGAGATGGACATCGTGTGCATTCCGTACCACTAATTAGACCGCCTGTTGAAAACCCAAGTTGCCACACGCCTCAGCTGCCATGACATGCCACAAAACAACGACCATTCGTGGTTTTCTACATTATTATTATTTTTATTTAATGGATATTTGCACAAGTTTTGAGTATCGAGATTAAATGCCTCATTGTTCGAATCTTAAATAAACAATTTATACCCAAACTCTTGCATTTATGAAAAGACTATAGCTCTATTAAGTTTTGATTTACAGATAAATTTACTCGGAACACTTTTGCTCTGTTCGTGGTCCAGATGGAATTTAGCTGCAAAGTCTTTGTGACCCTTTTTAATATTGGGATGGCCACCGTTCCTGTGCTTTCTTTAACTGCGACGCGAAGTCCGAACACACGATACTCCTTGGCCCAGACTCCTGTCAGAATATGTTAACAACGCAATCTGCTGCTTCATTGCACAAAAACATGTGCCTTACGGTATGAAAGAAACCCTACCATTCCAAGCTGGATGATTAAATATAGGAATAAGAAATCAGCATGCAAATGATACCAGACAAATCTACACGCAAGTAACTCTTTATGTCACGGAGTAGGGAATCTTCATTCAGTTTAATTAATTACTCGACTGATCAGCATACTATATTTGTCGTGTCACGGGAGAGGTGTGAGTAATATCGGCCGAGCCCTGACCTTGAATACGGATCAGAGGCAATCACACTACCCCTATCAGGCAAGAATATACTGAATAGACTGGTATCAGTGGAGTGGGGTGCAGGTTTCACTTTCGAATCCAATTAGCATAGTTTATTCCACTTGCTTATGTTTAATGCTTAAGCTTTTCTACAGGGGCGTGGCTGTATTAAATACTGTTAGCTTATCCCTGTGTAAGAATATCTCAAGTGGCAATTTGGACCCGCCGGAAAGTGGTTTCACCTTTTCAGATCAGCCTTACCAGGGAAGGCCACCTGTAACTGCCAATGTATAATTATATGCACCACAATTATTTTCGAAGCTCATTTGAATAGTGACCACTTTTGAACCTCGACTGTGACAAGAGATAAGTTAGGCTTGGATTTCCGAATCGTCATCAAAGCCAGCTCTTTCATTCTCCCATGCTTGGATAGAAAAAGAAGAAGGGATTGGAAAACAAAAAAAGTAATTATTTTTTTTTTGTGTGGAAAGGATTGACGATGTGACACATAAAGTTAATTAAGGTGCAAGTAAAAGAAAAACAAAGCATTGTTTGAGGTGCTTATCTTCTTTGTTTCTTCATCTATCTGATTGAAGCCATGCACTCATCAGCTCACTTTCTAGCTAGTGCGGCCACGGGCCACTAGTCTTGAGTACAATCAGCCTAAAATTGGATCATGGTGGGTGCACTTACATTGCTTGCTAGATTGTGTATGCATGGTTGTGGATTTGTATGGTTATGGTGTTTATACAGATGGTCCAGAGTCACACAATTATCAATAATTATGACTGATGACTTATGTCGCCACCAAAACACATAATTGCCATCGTCTCAAGTAACTTGGGATTATTTTCTTCCATGATTTTTTTTCCAAATCAAGGTGCTCTGCTTTGAGATGCCAGAACACCTACTCCTTTTACTTCGAACCCAACTCTTCGAGAAACATGCATGAGCTTCTATCTCGAATGACGACACACACATTTTTTTCCTTCCCAGAAGGTTATTGGTTGATTTTAAGTTATCTTTTGTAACAAAAGAAAATGACTTTGTACTTTGAGAGTGAAGGATATAAGCGCCATCAATGCGCAGTTTAAGGTACAAAGTAAGGACCTTCTAGTTAATCTCACGATTTGCATCAAGCTTAATTATTGCCTGCTCATCCTCGAACCAGGCTAAAAAAAACTAGTATTCGTAATTTGCTGGTGGAAGGCCACTAGATGCTCTGTATCGCAATGCTATGTATGTAGGATAATCCGAACAAGTCTTGAGAAAAATGGCATATGTTAACAACATGGAACGCAATTTCTTTTTTGTTCGCCAGTTCTGAAGCCCTTGATATTCTGAATAATTCCTTTTTTTTTTCTTTCTTTTTTGCATTATGTTCTAATTAATTGAACGCCCTTCTCAAATCCCATGAAAGTACTGTATACTATTCATCATAGTAGGTTTTGTATTTTTTTTTTAGCTACTAGCATTCGAGGAACAACATATTAATTGAATTTTGAGATTATTTTTTTAATGAAGGGATAAAATTTAGAGATGGGAAAATACTTATTTATTGTGCTGCTCGAAACCTTGTTAAAAAAATCTCCAGTTGTTTAATTATTGCGAGAGAGACCGATGAGGATATGAATATTCAGTGAAGATTATATATGAAATGGACAGCCACTTCGAAGATTCACCCGAATAGATCAGCATTATCGCGGCTAGCAATCCTACGATTGATTAATATCAATAAACATACTATAAGAAATTCTCAGTCGACCATGTAACCGCACCAACTTGTAATTGCAGCTGATCACACGTACAAATTAGGCATGAAAGACATGTCTTTCTTCTCGGCCACCACCAGTTGTTTGTTTCTCAAAAGAAGGATCGATCATTCGCACCTAGCTCTACTTTCTCAAGTATGGTTGACGACATTACAAGGACCGCATCTTCTTTTTCCTTCTTTTTATATTCCATCTCTCATCACCTTGCCGCCCAAGACATATGGCCTGTCTTTGCTGTTTCAAAAGGTTTTCAACATCTAATTAAAGACAACTGCTACTTTATACGAACAGTAGCATCACATTTTATTAAAAGTTGTGGTTCTAACTTTATTTTCACGTGTGGATATTATACCTGTTCTGCGAACCTCTCCCTGGAAGAAGAATTCCACCCCACAACCCAACATCAACTGAAGAACAGATCTTAACAATTAGGAGAATTCCCTGAACTGCTCCTTGGGATCCCCTAGCAGGTCCTTTTTTAATTCACGTATTTATCCTCTAACAGGTCCTCTTTTATATCACCTTTTAATTATAATATTGAAAATGTCTCCCAAGATATCAGAAGAAAATATGTAAAAGAATTGGAAGTTGAGAAAAACAAAGCAAAGAAATAGAAAAGGTTGAAATACAAAAAATTAAATGACTTGTAAAAAGAGTAAAACCTGAGATGTAAACGGGAAGCTTGGAAAACCCTCACCACCACAAAACTTCTACTGTTCTGATTGGAAGTAGAAATTCGCGCCGTCGCCACGCTATGATACGTAACGGTTGTTTTAATATATCTTTTTTCTCTTCTCTATTTTTGTAGGTTTTCCAAATTTTCTCGATGTTTTTTTTTCTTTTTACTATTTGTTGTATTGGTGGAGAAAGTTTTTTCGCTACAAAACACACAAGTGGCGAAAAAACTTTAGCATGTTTGTTGTATCCCCTACTTTAATATTACTTTAAATTTCTGGATTCCACGTCTTTACTATTTTATATTAATTTAATATATAATATAATATAACTCAAAATATCACAAAGATAATATTTTCGTTATTTCTCCCCAAAATATAACAAGACTTATTGGTTATAAATACATCATAAAATCTAAAAAAAAATATACAATCTCTTTATTTTCTATTGCATATATATTTTTCACAGCATCTCTTTTTAAAATATCATTAGAGAATCCTCATGTCCATAAAAAAAATATTTTACAGGTATTAGGTTTACAAAACATTACTTGCTACCGATCATCTAGTTTACCAAATATTACTGGCTACTAATTACCAATCCTCTAAATTTTTCATCTCAATACAATGATATATTTCAACTATAAAAAATATATCAGATTAATTATTCAACTAAAAATTCAACTAATTATTAACGTATGAATTTTATCCATAAATATCTTGGATTTTGATACCAATCCGAAATGTGTGTATCCTGGTCCCTGCGAATCAACGTTTCTAGCAGCTGCATCAATTATTCTCACAAGTGTCTAGCCTTTTCATCTTAACCTGTCTAAAACTTTGCGGTGGCGCATCATGGCAATAATGGGGGTCTTGGAACGTTGTCGTTGTCCCTCTTGTATGATGCATGTGTCTTAAGATAGATCCAAATTTGTGAGGTCAAATCATCAGCTTCTTTTTTCCACGGCAGCATGTAACCATTTTTAAATGCCATCCAATTATTTTCAGTGAAGATCAATTTAAATTTCAGAGCAACATGGATAGCAAATACTCTAACTAGTTGCCACGTAGCAAAGGAGACTCCTTTCAGATGGCAAGGATCGCAGTGATACGTCAAAATGTGCAGTTCTTTCTGATGCGAAGACTGTTATCGTGGAACCAATTTTAGTTTTCTTTTCTTTTCTTTAATAATAAAGATATTTTCAAACCACACTTCACCTATTGAAGGTGAATCTCTCTCCCCAGTAGATTTTTAAGAAGTCTAATCATATCTGAATTAATATATTCATAAAAAAATAGTTTTTCTACGGTCTCGGTTAAGATTTGAATTTTTAATAATATTATATTAAAAAAAATCTAATTACACTATTTATTTTTGTATTTCAAAAATCTTTTACAAAAATTATTTTTTTTATATTTTCATATCATTTTAATATACAAACATAAAAAATAAATTTAAAAAATAACTGTTACTGTGATACCAATTTTTTTAAGCATTTAAACACCATCAATTTTAGTAATTTAGTCAAAAAACAAATATCCTTACAGCTTAAGTTTGGGACTGCAGCCCAATGTACTTAAGTTAATATAATATAGTAAGCATCTTCTCATCAATAAGTGGGCGTGCCGGAGTGGTTATCGGGCATGACTAGAAATCATGTGGGCTCTGCCCGCGCAGGTTCGAATCCTGCCGCTCACGTGTTATTATCTTTTTTCTATTGTGTTTTCTCTTTTTTTTTTTCCCTGAACCCTGGAGGATTAAGATAGTGTTTGTTTACGTGGTAGTTTCTGCTTTTAAAGCTAAACGCGTAAACATCATATTTGATAACAGCTGAAAACATAATTCAGTCTTGTGGATTCCAGCAATTCCGGCGTTAAAAACACAGGTTACTGAAAGCAGCTCTACGCTACTTTCAGTGTGGAGCGGAGAGCTCCATTGTGCACTTCCTTGTGGGTCCCAGCAATTCCTGTGTTAAAAACACAAGTTACTGAAAGCAGCTCTATGCTACTTTTAGTGTGGAGCGGAGAGCTCCATTGTGCACTTCCTTGTGGGTCCTAGTAATTCCTGTGTTAAAAACACAGGTTACTGAAAGCAGCTCTATGCTACTTTTAGTGTAGAGCGGAGAGCTCCACTGTGCACTTGGAGACATGCACCACTGTTCTCCACTGTGCTATTAAAAGTGAATAGTAGAGAGCTCCACTATTCACTTTTAAGTGCATGGTGGAGATATGCACCACTGTTCATGTGAATAGTGGTGCATGATTTCGGTCGGACTGGGTCCGGTTCAAAACTAAATATATTTTACCGGGTCCGATCTAGTAAAGAAAATTAAATTTTATTTTTAATTGTGTTTTATTGATGACGTAGCATTTGCAAAATTTGATCGCAATTCCAAATTTATTCCTGATTATATTTTACTTGATGTTGTTGCGCGCTTAAAAAACCAGGAAAACTATAACATTGTCGAATGTATTTCATACGTGATGAAATTGTAGATAGTTTAATTGAACAATAAAAAATATTTTATATAAAGTATTATTTACTTCATGATGTAATAACACTAGTTAAATTTACAATATTTAAATTAAAAATTATTAATATATATATATATATTAATTATTTTATAATCTAAAATTTAAAAAATAATTTTTTAACCAAACACGTTAAACTACTTTTTATTCAACCTCAATTTCAACTACAGTTTTAACTAAACACCTATTTTTTAAACCAATATCAACTAAAAGTACTTTTTATAAAATAATTTTTTTCAAACCACAATCACAACAGCAACCGCAATACCAAACACACTCTAAATTTCTTAAGGAATTCAGAGCAGGTTAATAGTGCAAATCATCCAACACTTTTCATTTTATCCTGGATCGATTTATATACATTTGCTTTTCTGACCTTGTACCCGCTATCCATAAATGAATTAGTCTCCATCGCCACTATTGAGTTAAATGAACATGATGTGGTTATGAAATGGCAAGCATTTAATCAAT
>Ga0325402_1003425_pt1 | contig 14300 bp, 12 predicted proteins | sample PopdelMetagenome_22_FD_207212 | JGI IMG/M metagenome (GOLD analysis project Ga0325402, IMG submission 207212) | Populus deltoides microbial communities from Bellville, Georgia, United States - Xylem-PdKOR-R3 | ecosystem: Host-associated > Plants > Phyllosphere > Stem > Wood/Secondary xylem... | reverse complement strand
AAAAAAGATAATAATAAGAAGAGGTTGGAAGCTGAAAAAGAAAAGAATAGGTTAGCAAATCTCATCATTAAGGAAGAAAAATAATTAAGAGCTCAGTATAAAGTCTAAGCTGATGATGAAAATAAAGCTAGAAAGGAAGCCAAATCAAACATGAGAGACTACATGAATGGAGCAAATACCTTAAGAGAATGAGTCACCATAGTCCAATTCAAGTTAGAAATCTAAGAGGAGAAATTGAAGAAGCTGAAAGAGCAGTATCTAAGAGTTAAAGGAGAACTAAATGAGCTAAGACAGAAGCTTGAAAAGTGGTAAGATCACATTATCAGATTTGATGTCCAAATGAACACGAAAATAGTTGAGCTTGACATCGAACAAGAATTTTAAAGGGCTAAAGACCATATCAAATAACTTAAAAAGACAGTTTTGATGCTAAATATAAACAACGAGTCACCAGTCACAAGCAATAATACACTGCTCCAAGAAAACATTGTGTTCCATTACAAAATAGAAAAGATAAACATGTTAATCGCTATGGTGGCTCGAAGGGAAAACAAACTATGAGTAAAGGTCTCTCCGATCCACAACAGTGCTAGAAGATAAAAGGAATACTTGAATGATGTTTTGGCTTTCATCAGAAATGTAGCCAATAAGGGAATTGCTTTTGATAATGAATAAAGATGTATATGAATCTTATCTACACATGTGAAAATTCCTTGTATTTTATTGAATGAAAAGGGCTTATAACCAATATGAAAACCAAGATAAGGACTTGGGAAAAATCTCTTTAGATTCATCAAACTACAGATTTTGCTCATATTCAATGGAAAAATTCATGGATTAGCTTTGTGAATCCATATTTGATGTACCATACATACACTCTTATTTGTATTCATACATTAACATAACTTTGGGGTTTTAAATGTCATGTGTGCATATTCATATTGAAATATTGGTCCATGCAAAATCCAAACCTGTAAAATCTACAACACCAGACTTTGACAAAGAAACATGGAAGATGAGGAACATGTTCATTATGATGCTCGCTTTCAAGAGGAGTTGGACTCATTGAAAATCAACATGGCTCACATCACTAGCCTACTAGAACAAACTCTCAAGAAAATCTTTGGCAAAGGTCCATCTAATCGGTTTGTGAGCTTTGCTTAAACTCAAGCTACAATCCAACCTAAAAAAAAATGGATAGCTAAGGTCAGGAACCCCAATGTAATACGACATTTATGCAGTCAACTATACTTACACTAACCTCAATAATTATGGATGCGTTCACCAATGAATTCTACAGACAAAATACTCTGAGGGTGTTAATTATGATAAGATAACAATGTTAAACGCAAGATTAAGGGTTATCAAATATGTCGGCTTATATGATCCTGTTCAACTCATTGAGATATGTCTAGTTCTAAGGGTAGTTGCACCAAAGAAATTTCATTTACCTGAGTTTATAAAGTACACTGGAACTCAATACCCTGCTACTAACCTCAAGTCCTATTATAATAAGATGGTAGAGGTGGTGCAAGATGAAAAGTTGTTAATGCATTTCTTTCAGGATAGCTTGAGTGAGGTGATATTAAATTGGTATATGAGGGAATAAGAAAGATGTTGATAATATCGAGGGTGGATATAGAGGCAGGAAAAACAGTTTTTAAAATTACAGCTTTTAAACCCTTTCATCCTAAATAATCAATATCAACTTCAACTTCAACTCACCTTTTCTCATTAAAAAGCCAGAAACCCAAAGTAACTAATTCAATAACCAAGCTGAAAATTGACAAAAAAAACTACCAAAAAACTCAAGAATAACTACCCTTGTTGCCACTATCCTTGAGTGAGATGTACCAGAAATTACTAAGCACAAATAGCTTCAGTACCATTTACACCACTACAACCATCCTATCCTAGCTGGTATAAACCATAGCTCACCTGCGAACATCATGTTAGCATCACAAGACACAACATTAACACCTATAATGCCTTTAAGAACAAGCACCTATAGTTGATCAAAGTTGGATGGATAACATTTGAGAAGGCCCTGAATATGAATACAAATCCTCTACCTAATTATGTTACAGGTAGCAAAACCGCAAATGCATTGGAAATTGAAGGCCCGATGAGCTTAAAGATGTCTCTAAATAAGATTTATGAAATGTTAGTAAAAACTGAATACAAAGAGGGTAGTTGAGAAAATAGGTTGATAATAAGAAGTTTTTGTGAGTATCACCAAGGAAAAAGGCCATATGATCAATTAATATGAAGATTTATGTAATAAAATGATATAAATATTGACTCGAGAAACTCTGAGAATCAAAGAGGCAACAGGTAGAGAGGTGTCCGTAGTGGATGAACCTAGCAAGAACAAGAAAGTTTGCCATGTACAATTTACTGTTGATGGGTTGTTCAAATTGATTCTATCCAAACCTAAAGTGATAAGTAATGGAAACTACAATGCCTTTATATATAATTATGAGTATTCCATTCAAAGCACAAAACTAGTATATTTTTTTCAAGTAGAAATCAAAGGCTTAACTCACAGTGGAAGGTACCTCAGGGGAGCTTGAGAAACAAAGGAAAGCTAAGGGGAAAAAGGTTGTTAACCTGTCAGAGGAATTAAATAAGCCTGTAACAGAGGAAGAGACTAATGAGTTCCTTAAGTTATTAAAGTATAATAAATATAACATCGTTGAACAACTCAAGAAAACTCATGTTAGGATATCATTGTTATCTTTGATTTTGAGCTCTAAAACTCATTAAAAGGCTTTGTAGAAGGTGTTAAATAAGTTATATGTACCTTAAGATATCAACTAAAAAACCATAAAGCACCTGGTAGGAAGAATCCAAGCCTCAAATTATCTCTATTTTACTAAAGATGAGTTGGTCCCCGATGGAACTAATCATAATAAATTGTTATACATCATGATACGATGTAAAGATATCCTAATAGGAAAGGTATTGATTGTTAATGGCTTGACATTGAATGTGTTTCCAAGACTCGTGCTTGATGAATCATATACGAGGCCAAAGACCATAACGACGAGGGTGTATGATGGCTCACTAAGATAGATATCCGAGACTTTAGAAATAGAGTTATATATGGAACCGCAGGTATTTCTGGTGACACTTTAAGTGATGGGCATCCATCCTTTCTATAACATGTTGTTGGGAGGACCGTGGATTTATGTGGCTAGAACGGTAGCTTCATCATTGCATCAATACTTGAAGTACATCATGAATGGAATGACGATAACAGTTAAAGATGATGAAACAATTTCCATGATAATAAATGTTACAGTACGCTTAATCAAAATAGAGGATGGTAAGGATAGAAATATTCATCTTTCAAGATTGTGAACATAGAGTGGTTTCTTGAGAATATTGTGTTGAGAAAGCCAAAAATATCAAAAGCAGCAATGATGGCAACTAATTGCTTTTTGAAACATGGAATTCCCTTCCAATTTGGTCTTGACACTAGAATTCCAGAATGAGTCAATATGATAAAGGCAAAATGTGCTGATGAGAGGTTCAGACTTAGATATAAGTTCAACAATGAAGACTACAGACGTATTACTAGGATCAAGAAGGAAGCAAGAATCGAAGGACGGGAGTTGAAAGAAGAGGAGTTGACAATCCCACCACTTCGAACAACTTTCCCAAGACCTTCTCAGATGAATAGATCGAATGATGATGTGTTAAAGATAACTAACCTTTGCATCAATACTCTGAATGATGAAGGTCGAAGTGGAGGATGAGATGCTGCCTCATTTGTCTGTTCACACCATTAATGACATTCCTATAAAAGATTTTGTAAGGAAGCTAACATATAGAGAGATATTCCAGAATTGAAAAATTAAGCCCGTTCATGTTGTGTTCATAAAATAATTGTTCTTGTTTGATCATGCCTACTAAGATATTTTGTCTTGTTTTTTTTTTTTACCTTTTTTAATCTTGTTGACAATCTAGCTCATGATGCTATAAGGTTTTTTCCTTTTCAAAAATGTGTTTTGTTTCCTTTTTTTTCCATGCACATACACACTTACACAAACACACCTTTCATTTTTAGTAATTTTGAAAGTGAATCTTCCACTAATCCATACACCCATTACACTAATAATAATTGGTCAAACTTTGATAACATAATTGCAATGGGTGATGAAGAATGAGAAGAAAAATATTTAAAAGAGTTTACTAGGTTAGTTGAAAAATTTGAGAAAACTTGGAAACTTGTCAAGAAAGAATTAGAAGTGATAAGTATAGGTATTGAACAAGATAAGAAAGAATTGAAGATTGAGACACTTGTTATAGCTGAGGAAAAGGATGGTTTGGTCTCCTTGTTGCAAGAGTATATGGACTTCTTTGCTTAGACTTATGTGGACATGTTTGGTTTGGATATCAACGTCGTGGTACACTGAATTCCCTTGATGGAAAGAAGCAAGTCAGTCAAATAAAAGGCAAGACAAATACGCTCAGATATGCTATTCAAAGTAAAGGATGGAAATCAAAAGCAGGGGGATGTAGGGTTCTTTAACGTGGTCCATTATCCCCAGTGAGTGGCTAATATAGTTGTAGTTCTCAAAACAGATAACATGATTAGGATATGTGTGGATTATAGAGATCTGAACAAGGCAAGCCCAAATGATGACTTTTGTTTTGCCCCACATAGATGTCTTAGTTGACAATGCTGCAAAAAAACGCCACTTATTCATTCATGGATGGATTTTCAAGGTATAACCAGATTATAATGGTCGAGGAAGACAAAGAGAAAGCTACCTTTATCATGCATTGGGGAACCTTATGCTATAAGGTAATGCATTTGAATTGAAGAATTCCAAGGCCACTTATAAAAGGGCAATGATCATCTTATTCTATGATATAATACATCAAAAAGTGAAAGTATACATGGATGATATACTTGCCAAATCAAAGAAATATGAAAATCATGTGCAAGTTTTGAGAAAGTTGTTCAAGAGGTTGCAAAAGTTTCAATTAAGACTGAATCCCATTAAATGTTTGTTTAGGGTAAAAACAAGAAAAAAAATTTAGCGTCATGGTAAGTAGTCAAGGAATAAAAGTTGATTTAGATGAATTAAAGCAATCCAGGACATGCTAGTGTCTAAGACAGAGAAAGAAGTTGGAAGTTTTCTTACGCGTTTGAATTACATAGCCTGGTTCATATCCCAACTTACGGTAACTTGCGAACTGATATTTTGATTGCTTAGAAAGAAGAATCTTGGGGTGTATGATTGTAATTTCTAAGAAGCTTTTGATAAGATCAAAAGGTTCTTAGAAAACCTGCCTCAAATAGTACCCCTGTGCTAGGAAAACCTATGATCCTGTATTTGATAGTGACATAAATAGTTATGGGGTACGTGTTGAGCCAGCATGATGAATTTGAAAGGAAAGAACAAGCCATTTATTACTTGAGTAAAAAGCTTAATGATTATAAATCCCAGTACATTATGATATAAAGGTTATGTTATGTTTTGGTTTAGAGTGCAAAAAGGCTTTAGGTAGTTCTTGTTGTATTATACAACTTGATTAATATCAAAACTGAATCTGATCAAATACCTATGTAGAGACAAGGACCAATTTGTTGATGCCTTAACTACCTCAATGACACATATTAATATTGAGGGAAAAATTCAACCAATAAATAACAAAGTTAGAAATCCATAAACTCATTGTTGCTTGAAGAGCTACCAAATGGAAAACCATGGTATAATGGTATCAAGAGGTTTATCCAGCACTAGGAATATCCTCCAAGAGTCTTCAAGAAAGATGAAAAGACATTGAAGAAGATAGTGATGAATTATTATTTAGATTGTAAAATCTTGTATAAGAGGTCATTCAAAGGGACTTTTCTAGGTGTTTGAATGAGAAAAAAGCTATACAATTATTACAAGAAGTTCATGAGGGGATTTATGCAACTCATACTAATGGGTATATAATGGCAAGATAGATGTAGTGATTTGGATACTTTTGGTTGACTATGGAAAAGGATTGTGTTGATTATGTTAGGAAATGTCACAAGTGTTAGGTATATGGTGATAAGATAAATGCACCTCTGACACCCCTGTTTAATATGGCCTTACCTTGGCCTTTTGATATGTGGGGATTAGATGTCATAGGACCAATCAATTCAAAGGCCAACAATAGGCATAGATTCATCTTGATGACTATCGACTACTTTACTAAATAGGTACAAGCCATCTCTTATGCACATGTGACACATAAGATGGTTAAGAGGTTCACTGAGAAGGATTTGATATGTATTTATAGCTTGCCAGCAAAATTGATAATTGAAAATGCTCAAAATTTCAATGGGAAGCTGAAAACTGAACTTTACATTGAGTGGAAACTTAAGCACTTTAATTCTTCTCCTTACAAACCCAAGATGAACGGTGTTGTCAATGTAGCTAATAAAAACCTCCAGAAGATCATCCAGAAGATGATAGTCACCTACAAAGATTGACACAAGATGTTTTCATATGCACTTCATGTATACCGCACTATAACCATAACTTCTACGGGTACAATCCGTTACTCTTTAGTATACGAGATGGAAGTGGTAATACCTTTAGAAATAGAGATTCCATCATTAAGGGTTCAGATTGATGCGGAATTAGAAGAATTAGAATGGACGAAGTTGAAATTTAAGTAGTTGAATATGATTAGTGAGAAAAGATTGGAAACAATTTGTCATTACTAGTTATAACATAGCAGAATGGCTAAGACATACAATAAAAAGGTCAAACCAAAGGCATTCAATGAAGGAGACTTGGTATTGAAGAAGATCTTGATAATATTGGGAGAAGATCAGAACAAATGGATGTCAAACTATGAAGGACTATATAGATGTGGTGAAGAAAACCTTTTCCAAAGAAGGCTTGATTTTGACCAAGATGGTCGGAGATGATTTAACTAAACCCGTAAATTTTAATGTTGTAAGGAAGTATTATGCATAACGTACTTTGTCAATAAATCAATAAAAATCAAATTTTAGCCAAGAATTCTTTGGTGTATTTTTCTTTTTATAAATTTTGGAAAAAAAACTTTACATGATCTCATAGGCTAAAAAAGAACCTCATTTTTGTGTTTTCATAAAAGATCAAAAAGCTTTTGGGAAATTAAAGTTATTAGTACAAATTCAGAGGTCAAATTGGTGTTTGTTTTTAACATGTGAGTTTTGCGGATTTAAGTAATCTCCCAACAAGGGGACCAAACATTTAGAAACTTAAAAAATAAACCAAACACCACTCAAAATAACTTTGAAGCTAAGTTTTAGTTGGTTGAATAATGATTCATAATTTAATTATGATGAAAAAAATAATTTTTCATGCCCAACTAACCCCGATGAAATAAAGCCAAGCTTATTAATCCTAAACACATGCATTTGAAATGAGAAAATGTCATCCTTGATAATCCTTACATAATACTTGAAAAATATCCATTTCAAGTCCCCGTTGAGCCTTGTAAGTTTTTCTTGCAAATTAACCTTGACTTGGATCACACCCCATACTAGGGGCAAATACGAGGATTAGAAAAGCAACTTAAATGTAGGATTATATGAAATGATCCTCAATGATCAATGAAAAGTTCAAGGGTGCCCAAATAAAAAAAGGAACATGAAGTAATTCAAAGATTAAAAAAGGTTGAGCACATTGTACAAAAATAAAAATAATAAGTACGATGATGATGCTTAAAATCAAATAATTCAAACTAGGGCATGTCAAAATCATTTTACAAAGTCAAACTTATAGTCTATGAGGTCATCAACTAGAAGAAAGGCTTGGAAACAAGCACCTTAGTTCTAAGATCCCTTAAAACCTCTTGAGCCTATAAATATCATTTTCTTTCATAATCAAAAGCCAAAGCCTATATTAGATGCCTAATAAAATCCTTTTTAATCAAAAGTAATATGGGTTGGTAAGCAATATTCTGCCATGAAAAATAAGATCTTCAAAAGATTATTGTTATGCATATTATTCATACAAGTAAAATGAATACTTCAAAGATTTTTTTCTCTGAAATTCTCGAGTTGAAACCCAAGCCCTTGGACTAACAAATCATGAAAACAGAAGGTGACCTCATATTTTTACTAAAATAAAAAAAACCTACACCAAAATTTAAAATTCAACCTTTATGAAACCTTGTCAATGAGAGTTGTTTGAAACAAATTTGCTTTAAACTTACATCGAAATGGTTTTTGTGTTTGGAATTAGCTTTGAAGTTCCAAAAATTTATCTATGATATTGATCTTTTGCAAAAACCAAACATCTTTTGTATAACATCATTCTTGAAAAAACCTAACCAAACAAAAAAAGATAAAGTGTTTGGGGAATGGTGATGCTGAGGACAATTCAAGAAACCTAATAGGACTGGTTACACAACTCCTTGTCTAGGAAGATAGAAAATGGGAAGCAACTTATTTAAATCCTCTCATGTCTTCTGAAGAAAGCTATCATGAAGTAGGCACGATGAATATTGAGTAATAGTCACAATACCCTAGCAAAGGTACTTATATAATTACTTTATGTTATTATTGAGTTCTTCCTATTTTGGAAACCATTTAACTTTCTTTTCCGTAGTGTGACACAATGCTTACAAATTTGGGTTTGAAGCATTGTCATGTTGGGCCTTTCATTTAAGCCTAGCTCGTGTGGCTGGGCTCGACTCTTTTATAAAAAAGGGATTGGTCTTCTACCAGCCCAATCAGATCGAGTTGGATTGGGCCTAAGCCCAACCCATATATCTAGGCTTGGGCCTTAAACTAAGAAACCTAGCACGCGTGGCTAGGCTTAGCCCATCCTAACCTTAAAGACATGTTTGGCATACCTAACTTATATCAAAGGAAAAACATATTTATTTGCTCTGAAGGTATGTTTTTCCAATAATTTCACTTAATATTAAGAATTGTAAGATATTGATCCAGTATTAAAAATCCTTGCTTTTCTTTATTCAAAAAATCATTTACCTTCTTCTTTGTTTTCCAACTTATTTTGTCTCGACATTAAAAAAATAAATGTTATTACGGTACCAAACATTGCTTTAGGATCAAAGTCAAATGCAAGGAAGAAAAAAAAAATGCCTGGTGTTTCGTTTGCTCTCTTTTGCAATATTCCAACAATACTATTACATTATTTATTTATTTATTCCACAACAAAGCAATGAGACATATGGTTCGCCCATTCAGGACTTGAGGTTGAGATCCTAGGAGTTGGAGTAAATATGTTAAATCACCTCCTCCCCCCTTTAACAGATATCATACAATTAATACCAAGTGATTCATCGTTTAAGATGTTCCTCGGAAAGGGGCTTCAGCAGCATGGATGAATTAATTGGACCAAAGGCCCCGATATCCTTCTGCAGGAAGCCCGCACCCAGCTTATTGCAATGTTTGATCGTCCTTGCTGAGATCCTCCTATATATCCCATGGAAATTTACCAACAGGGAAGGTGTCGAGTTAAATTGGAGATCCCACAGAATCAATAAGAATATCTCGGTTAAAATGACCTCAAAACTGTTCTGAAAACGACTAGTTTACTTTTTCTTTTTCTCTCCCACAATTCTTTAGTAATGTTATCGAAATCATCATCAATTAACTTTCAATTCTGGCTTACAGCTCAAAAGAATCATAGGCGGAGACCACCTTTTTCCGATCACAGTCAGCTTGAGATACAGAACCACCAAAAAAAATCATAGGCGGAGACCACTTTTTTCCGATCACATCTGAATCCCCAATCCTTCCTTGCATGGGTGCTCCTGAGATAAAAAAAAAATAAAAATTAAAGCTTCCTTCGCGTGATTTTTCTCATCTTTTCATGTAAGTTTTTTTTATTATTATTCTCAAGAGGAATAAAAAAACATTTTACTTTTTTATTACATATAAAATATTAATAAAAAAAATTTGTTTATATGTGCCGACGCCTTCTACACGTTGATGTGGTGCATATATATAATGGTGCTCCAATTGGCTCTAACAGATTTTTTTCTTCTCCTCCCTCTTTTTCTTGTCAAAATATGATCTTTCCTATCATTTATTTTTTATATCTATTTTAGACCTTATTTTTTTTATTACTATATATTTTGATTTTTAAAAAACTTTTTATTGACATGAATAATTATTTGTTTGAAAAAAAATATATCCTAAGAAACAAAGTTATTAGACACAACTAAGTGTATTGCTCATGTTACGAGTTCAAATATCTTAATCGTAGTTATTTATTGATTAAATATCAATTTATTTAAATATAATAAGTTGAATTGATATTTTTTCAATTTCTTTATTTAATATTGAGTTGTTTAATAGTTGGATTTCATAGTTTTATTTAATTTATTTTCATTGATTTTTTTTTCACCTTTGATTGGCATAAAAAACAAATATCTATGTTTATTTTTTCAAGCTTTAAATTTTATTTAAAAAATTTATTGTTGCTTTAATTTTCAACATGTTATACTTTCTTCAATGCAATATTTTCATTATTACGTTACTTGCAACTTTTTTCTTAACCTTAGTCTATTTTTGGTTTTTATTAGTTTTTCTAGCTATAAACCTTTACGATTTATTAACTGGTTTTGTTTTCTTAGAAGTCTTGTTATTTTCTAGATATAAACCTTTACGACTGATTATTGTCTTTTCACATATTAATTCTTAGAAAGTTCTCCGATTAAGATTTGATTGGCAACTCCGATATTCGAAAGAAATGGTTTTGCCACAAAAAATATGATTTTTAAGATTCTTTTCTATATATTAATTGATTAGCAAAAATGTCATACGGACTCGAAACATCATTCTTTCTTGGAGGTCAGAATATCATCAGCTTATTTGAGATCATTTTAAATAATATCAAGTAATAAGACCAAGTTCACGGATTTACATGTGAAAATGATTTCTTTTATATATATATATATAATAGACTTGGTGCTCGTGTTTTGTCACGGAACCAGAATATTTTCTTTATAAAACATAACGTTTAAATGCTGAAATGAGGTAAAAAAACAAAATAAAAAATTAATTTTGATTGATCTGAGTTAATATAACAAATTTGTAATTATAATATTTACGGTCGAGCCAAGCTAAGAATAGAAAAAAAATAACTCAATAAAAAAATAAAAAAAAATTATAAAGCCCATTTAAAAAAAATATCACTTTTCAAACATATGACTCAGATTATTAGACATGAAACACCTAATCTGAAAAAACCATTAAGTTCAATTTCTAATCAATCAAATATTGAAAAATGAAATTGAGAGAAACAATTTTCAACTTTACAAAAGTATTTTAAAATAACAATTAAAAAAATGACGATCAAAATTGAAAAAATAAATAAATTTTATATTTGATTAAAGGGTGAAATTAAAAAGAAAAATCAATTTAGTAAAAGGACAAAAAATTAAAAAAATAAGGATCAAAATTGAAAAAAAATAAAAACAATGTTTTGATTGAATGGTGAAATTGAAAAAAAATAATAATTGTTATAAAAGGATTGAGAAAAAAATTATAAATCAAAACAATAAGGGTCAAATTGAAAACATGATACCATCAATTTGAATTGAAAAATGAAGTTGAAAACTAATAAAATTTTTACAAAAATGCCAAGGAAAGAAATTAGAATAATAATGACTTTTAGAGAATCCATGTATTCTCTAAAAAAAAAATGACCAAATTGAAAAGTATAATATTTGATAAATTGGGATTAAAAGATAAAATTAAAAACAAATAAAACTTCTATAAAAAGGTTAAGATAAAAAATTAGAAGTTAAAACAATAAAAACTGAAGTTGAAATATCAACAACTAAGAGGGGTTTAAGCTATAATTTTCAGTGGAGAACAGAGAAAAGAAGGGGTAAAAAAGCTATCTGGCGATAAACTTGATCACCACCAAGAACACGTGTCGCACCAACAATTAGAGGACACGACGACGCTTTTAACGACACTATGAAAGAGCTTTTTTTGACATCGAGAAATGCCACACTTGCCTTTCCTTTTTTTAGTCAAATACCAAATTGTCTCTAAGTTAACTTAATAATTACTTATGCAAAAACAATTGTGAAAATACCAAAAAGTCCCTTAACTCTAGATTTAATTTTTTTGCTTTTAAGGGTATTTGTGTAGTTTCACCGTGCATTTTAATTATTTTTTATTTTTTATATTTGATCAAATACAAAATTATCTCTCAACTTAAATTATAATAAAAAAAACCATTGTAAAAATACAAAATTAACCTTTGACACCATGTGTTAAATCTTTTGCTTTCAAAAGTATTTTGATCATATCATTATGCAATCAAGATGGAAAAAAAAAAAACTTATTTATCTCCGATTAATTTGATAATAACAAATGAGATTTGTGAAAAAGACTTCAATATCATTACTAGCTAGTATTAATATTTTTTAATGGAAAGGTAAAATCACCAAAATATTATTCTAGTGAAAAATGTTTTAAGTCAGCATATATAGGGTTTTTCCATGATATTATAACTTCTTTTAATTCATAATGAGCGAAACTCTTTGTATTATTTTATTTATAGGGAATTAGAAAAAAAAATTATATTATTTTAATATTTTAAACTCGTAACCCATGAAATTTTAAATCTGGATTCAATCAAAAACTCAATTTCTAACAAATTAAATGTTGAAACATGATATAAAAAAATATCAATTTAAAAAAGTCATCAAGGCAAAAAAATAGCAATTAAAATAAAAAATAAACATAAAAACAATGAAATCACAAAAAAATAATCATGTAAAAATCTTCTTAAATAAAATGAAAATCAATTAAAAGAATAGGGTCAAATGTGAAGAAATATCAAATTAAAGGACTGATTTTAATTTTTACAAGATCAACACTGAAATTAAAGATGAGAGAGGGAAAAAGAAAAAAACAATAAAGGGTCACACGCGCCACCCTGGGAGACACCGTATGACTTTCGTGCAACATCCCACGTGTCGGCCTATTGACCTCACGTGATTTACCAGTCATTTTAAAAGAAACGGAAAGGAAAAGAGTGAAAAACAATCAATAGTTTTACCAGTCCCTCTGGCCTCACGTGAGTTTAGCTCTATATAGAGCCGGTGGTAGTTGAAAAGGTCCTGGTTTGTTCTACTTCCATCCCACAAGGCCCACACGGTTCAGAGGCTTGCATGACAGCAGCAGCTCTAACATCCTGTATCAAGGGTATAGACACGTGTCAGAAGGGACAGCTTATTTTATTGAAAGAAGAAAACGAAACGGCCTCGTGAAAACGGCAGGCTGACTGAAACCGCGTGGAAAGGATACTAGTAAATGCATTAGGGACCCACCAAACATTTTACACACACTTGGCTTCTTGCTCAAGTTGGTGTCAGTTCGTGCACCACCGGTTACTTCTCCTCTCGAGATACCCGAACTTTAAATTTTTGCATGTGATGGTGTTTCGGTGTCCAGAGGTGTTTCACGGTGGTTGAGGTTATTTTTTGAATTTTTTTAAATATATTACAATAATATTTTCTATTTTATAAAATTTATTTTTAATATAATGAATTAAAATATAAAAAATATTTAAAAATAATAAAATGATCATTGGACCTATAAGAAATAATCTCTTGATCAAGAAGGGATCCCACTTGTGAACATGATGCAGTGTAATTAATATTAAACAGCTAGGGGTACCCGTGTAACGTGCATTTCTACTACTTTTAGAATTTCAATTTTTTTTATTAAATAATCGCAAGCAAAAAATATTTTGGCATTATTTCTTTCTAGGTGTCTTTGAATCCAGATAATATATTGTTTAACCTCTATCTTCTTTAGATATTGCTTCTAGCATTATCATTTTCTAAGTACATTTTTTATCCCTTTCTTATCAGATAGTGTGGTGATTAGCTCAATTTCCTTTAGATTTTTCTTTAGGCATTATCACTTTAGAAGTTCACTTTTGAGCCCTTATTTTCCAGGATGGATTAAAGAAAAGGTTGAAAATCAAAGAAATACAGGAAGACAAATGACTTGGGTGACAAGAACAAGTTGAAGATGGATCTACGTACATAAATAAGAGGTGGAGGGACCAAAATGAATCTTTGACCTTTTTAGAACACTTTTGCATGACTTAAATGTGAAAGGTAATGCAAATTTAAGGTTGACTTAAGTGAATATTACATAAATTTACATAAGAATTAAGTTTGAGGACTTAATTAGATTTTTAATAAACTGATTTGATTTAATCAAGGGCCTAAATAAAGATTTGATTAAGTTTAAAATTAATTTAGGCCAAAATTAAAAGAATTAATTAAGTGCAAAAGACTTAATCAGA
>Ga0325402_1003423_pt1 | contig 14304 bp, 12 predicted proteins | sample PopdelMetagenome_22_FD_207212 | JGI IMG/M metagenome (GOLD analysis project Ga0325402, IMG submission 207212) | Populus deltoides microbial communities from Bellville, Georgia, United States - Xylem-PdKOR-R3 | ecosystem: Host-associated > Plants > Phyllosphere > Stem > Wood/Secondary xylem... | reverse complement strand
TAAATGTGTGGTGGCTCCTTCGTTAGATTGCCAGCAACAAAAGCAAGGTGCGAGTAGAAGAACTTGCGAAAAAACAATTGAGTTTCTCATTTTAAATCAAAGGAAGGCAACAACGAAAGACGATGAAATGCTGTATGATTTCTATCACAGACCGCCTCCATTTCTTATTTTTCAGACCTAATAAATTAAGCATCAATACCATCTCTCAATCCACGCTAGTCTCCAAGCTTTAAATTTACATGTATACAGTTGATTAGTTTCTAAGATTCCTGACCTCTCGCATAGTTGCACCTGTCCCGGAAAGAGTTGACTTTTCAGTTATGTTCTGAAGGCTGAGACACGTCTAAAATTACACTAGATTTTGAATATGATTAATGTATTTTAACCAGTAAAATTATAATTTATAATCTCACACATCTCACTAAAGTTTCATCACCGCAGGTTTCCTCTTTACAAACTTCCTGCTCACCTTTTGTTTTATTGCTATTTCTGCTTACCATTTTTTTTAAAATAAAAAATATAAGTGAAATAATACAATAAAAATATAGTGAAATAACATGATTTGTACATGTCATGATAAAAAAACATAATATTTATAGCTTGTTACTATTTAGAATAATAAATTCTATATAAAAAAAACTATAAAACAGATAAAATAACTGGTATTATAAAAAAGATCCTGACTACAAAAAATAACCGAATAAGTAATTAGTTATCTTTAATCCCGTGTAAACACCACGTGTCAGCTACGCCTGATATTTTCTCTTCAAAAAATTGTACTGTACACAACAACCCAACATAATCCAGCTTGGCCTCCAACCGACACAAAAGGAAAAGCAATGACAGAGGTCGTAATTTTACGACACAGTCAAGGAAATTGCCGTCACTTTAGTCAAGCCCACGCATGCACAAGGCTGCCCTCAAGTTCGTTTTCTCGATTCCCTTCTCCGTTATTTTTCCGCAACCAATCTCTCTCTCTCTCTCTCTCTATCTAAAATGGTCCCATACAACCGTCGATTTTTATAGAGAGATAAAATCATTAAAAAAAGGTTTTGTTAGAGCGAGAAAGAGATAATATTAATAATGTAAAGACTAAATCAATGGCGTCAGATAGCCCTAGTCAACCAGAGCTCGTGACTAAAGCAAGAGAAGAAGGAGAGGTCTCTTCTTCATCCAACGACGACGTACTGCCTCTCTAAAAAACTCTATCTCTTTTCTATTTTTTATGTATTTTTTTACTGTTTGATTGCCGAGAAAACAATATAAAGTAAGAGAAATGAAAATGAGTTTGTTTGTTCAATCGCCTTTCTCATGATTTTTATTTTTATTTTTATTTTTTATTTTTTAAGTGAAATTCTCTACTCAGGGTTTCAGTTTGTTGTGCTCATTTTTAGCTGCATTTGTTAGCTTGCTTGCTGGATTTTTTGCTTACCGATGTAAATTAGATGCTACTTCTGGTGGTAACAAATTAGGTTTCTGTTTGGTTGATGAGAAAACAAAGGAAAAGAAAAGAAATTTATTGCACTGACTGATTTATCAGTTTGTTTTCCGATTTCAAGTTGCCTTCTCTGAGCCGGCAACTTGTGTTGACTATAATTTATCTACGACGAGAAACCTGAGATCTACTTACTAAGAAGTTCATTTTTTCTGGCTTAGTGTCCCAACGATGCGTATAGATGTTTTATAATTAGGTTTTTCAGTTTGCTATACGCAGATGTGATAGGGTTGTTCTGTACCCTTATGATTCTACCACATGGGTCTCTTACATTCAGTTGGAAATCGATTTTACGATATAGATGCACGTGGCCTTCCATTTAAGCTTGCGGTAATGATTCCTCTGGCTTTAATGGTCCTTTACCATGAGAAATTTTCAATACTCACAGAGTTGATACTCCCTGGGCCCCATTGTATTAACCATTTCTAGGCCTTAAGTGTTTATTTGATAGAGAGAGAGAGCATAAAAGCTGGGGGATCTGAATATTTCCTCTTACCACAATGACCCTGCCCATAGATCACTTTATTTTGTATGCTGTATTCTATGGTCAATGACCTTGCCAGACAGGTCCTTCTCATTCCTTTTGGAAATTGATTTTGTGAAGTAGAGTCGCTCCGCCTGTCATGCAGAATTATTCTCTTTGAGTTGGTATTACCTCGCTCACATACATGTGTTTGTGTAAGTGAGAGAGATTATCAAATCTGGGAGAATTGAATAATTACAAATCACTTTATTTTGGTACTGCATTTCACTATAGTTTTGCAAAGTGCAATTATGATTATCGCATGATATACTTTTTGTTCAATGCATTTTTAATTCATTTCAAAGTTACCACATCAGGTTCCATCAATTTGATGTGTTTACATTCGTAATTTTGGCTGTACAAATGAAATTCTAGTGGCTCAACTTTTCATTTCTAGTAGAATATGTTTAACTGAATTTTGATTTTCTTCTCGCAGCAAAATCCAATTTGCTCTGCTGCACCATCTGCTGATGCTGTTAACCCACCTGCTTCTGCAAGGACCATTCTGGTTCCTCCAATGAACAAATTCACTTTAGCCAATCGGGCTGGTAAGTCTAGTGTGCCGTCTGATGGAAGGAACTTGGTTTCCTATAATATATTTCCCAACTGCCAAGTGTTCATTGCTTGTGTTTGGGTTCATGTTTTAATAATATTTTAGCTTGTTGGTCTTTCACAAAGAGTGGTGTTTCTCACTTCTGTTTTGATCTAAACTGGTTCATCAGGGGCTGTTTTTTGCCTCTTGCTCTGATCTTTATCTTCATTATGATAATTTATGACTATTTATTTGTAGTCTTTTATGCCAAGGAAGTAGATATGATTTAGATGCTCAAATTGGCATGGCTAGGATGGAAAATAACATATTATTTAACCTATTGCCAGTTGATTCTAAAACTTATAAAAGTTACCTGTATAGATCCTTATATAGAAGCATATATTCTCAGCTTTTCAGAAAATATCCTTGCCTTTTGCTTCATGCTATCATTTTCTTCCTTAGCGCTGTAAACTTTTCTAAAGTTCCCTATTGTCCCCATATTGTATAACAAAGAATTCAAGTTTTTTTGCCAACTGAGAGAGATCTACGATCACAAATTCTTGATCGATCATATATAGAGGAGGAACAGGACCCACTTAAGTTGTAAACTCCATGCAATCTGATTTCTATCAATCATAAATGCCATTTATGTTGTTTTGTACTCAGTCACATGTGGACTTCCCGATAACTTTGTTTTTCCAACTTACACCTATTTACAACATTTGCATTCTAGAAAGAATTGGTGATATATTTAATTGATGGCAAGGACTATACATCCTGCTATAGAGAGTTTCTTGATGCAGCAGTATCTCCTCCACAGGTAAGGCCAATTTTAGCACCAATCCCGCAAGATCTGCTGATCCCAATCTCCGAACATCACAACAACCAAATAATAACAAGAGCTTTGACAAAAACAGAGTGCCACATGTATCTGCTAATCTTGGAAAGTTGGCACCTGCAGGGGCTGATGATAGCCTAGTGATAAGATTTTTTTCAGATGATGAAAGTGGCAGTGAATCTGAAGATGGAGAAGACAAATCTTTAAAAACTAAACTCAACACGACTGTGGTTAATGAAAATGGAAGGCTGCCCTCCACTTTATCAACAAAATCAAGCATGTCACAGCAGGCTACAAGAAATGTGAACAGTATTCCCAAGAAATCATCAATGAGTTGCTCATTTAACTCATCAATGACAAAGACAAACAGAGTTGCCAATTCCAGGGGTGCTGGCTCCTCATCTGTTGGGCAAGGTTCTCAAGTAAAAAAATTTAATTCCATCAAAAGAAATCTTGCAAGCCGAGAGCATGGTCTTGAGCTAGGTGTGGATTTGAACAGCACAAAAGTTCGGGACTTGAGGCAGCAGATTGCACTTCGGGAAAGGGAACTAAAGCTTAAGGCAGCTTCACAAAACAAGGAATCTCCTTCAGTTTCTGGCAAGGATTACAAGTCTACAAACATTTCTATTGCTGCAGCCAGGAAGTCTAATGCAGCTTTTTATGAAGTTGGGCAATTAGCCCCAAAAGAACCGGACAGGAAACGCTTAAAAGTTGGTGGATCTTATTCTAAACAGTTAAATTCAGATGGCCAACAAAAAATGCTTGCAACAACATATAATTTACCTTCAAAGGAACAAGCACCGGAGAGCAGTGGTTTGCAGGATAGAAATATGGACGATTATAGCCAGAAGGAAAGGCTGACGAAAGTAACAAAGTCAAGTGTAGTTAAATGGGAAAGGCAAGACTGTAGGCGGGTGGATATTTCATCAGCAAAGCTACCTGGTGGGTTGAAAGATTGAGGAAACATTGTTATTTTTCTTAAATATTGTCCTCTGGTATAATCTATCATTCACTTACAGCTTTTTTATGCGTTGCAGCTTCTAATGTCAATCATAATTCCAGCCAGTCTGACATGAGCAGAATGCAGGTGGATCCTTTTGTTGTATTGAACCAGACCCCACCACTGACTAATGCAAAAACTAATACTTTACCAGAGAATAGAGTAAGGAAGATTTGATTGACTTGATGTTGCTTTCATGACAACTCCTTGCACTCTGTGGTGGACCTAATTCATTTCATGTATTTCTCAAATAAGTATGGATGAAAATTTTGAGGATAGTAAAAATTTGATAGTGAATCTAGCAGTTAGCTTGATTAAATTTCTAGTTGCTGCAAATTTTGCCTTCAGCGATACTTTCATTCCTTTACTGATATTACTGTAACTTTCCAGAAGAGTGTTGAATCAAATCCAGTGAAGAATTGTGGAACCCAGCCACCAGCTTGCTTGTTAAAGACATCAACTAGTGAACAGAATTTAATAAACAGCTTTGAGCATCTGCAAGGCATATACGGTGACAAGCCTTCTTGTCAAGTATGTTTCCCGAGTCAAATGTTAAAATGATGGTCTTGGGATTTATCATGTTAAAGTTTCTTGAATTTCTCCTCCCTACCTCTCCTTTACTCATTTTGTTGGACTTGCATTTATTCTTGTTAACAGGCATCTCTGAATTTAAACCCTTGGAATTGTTTGGGAACTGTAAATGTGGCAGATCATAGAAGCATAGATATGCATCTTGTTGAAATGGAGGAATCATTAGACAAGGAGCTGGATGAAGCACAAGAGCACAGGCGCAAATGTGAAATTGAAGAAAGAAATGCACTTAAAGCTTATCGAAAATCACAGAGGGCTTTGATTGAGGCTAATTCTAGATGTACAGAACTTTATCGCAAGAGGGAACTGTACTCTACTCATTTTCGATCTCTCATTGTGAATGATTCCAATTTGTTTTTGCCCTCCAGGCAGCATGAGCATGTTGGAACTGGGGTGAATTGTGGAAATGCATCTAGAAATGTAAATTTAACACCCTCACCAAATGATCAGATGCAGCCTGAGTATGATGGTTGTAACCAGCCTGGGTACGATTCAGTCACCCCCTCAAATTTACTTTATCAGCATGTAAATGGCCATAGTTTGGGATCTGAGCCATGCAGTGAACTGGATGCTAGTACATCAGAGCCATTGCCCCGCAACAGCCTGATTGCTGCTAATGGAGTAAGCTTTCAATCCAATGATTCTAATATTTCAGCAGATGAAGATGAAGAAACATTTCCATTGGACCATGAGACTGATCAGCATAGCTTCAAAATTCAGCAAGGAGATCAAAATTCTGAGGGAAGGGAAAACCACAGAGATTATCCCCCAAACAAAAATCCCTCTGTTCATGCACCTCAGGATTCTTTGATTCTTGAATCAAAATTAAGATCCAAACTATTTGCACGACTACCAATCAGAACCTTTTCAAAGAATGGTGGTTCATCCACCATGGAGCCTGTAGATGAACCAGGGACTGAAATTGACAACAGAAGTGAAAGAACCCAGGGAAGCAATGGCAGTGTGCGATTGTCAGAGGCACAGAAAAATCAACATTATGACCTTGAAGGTAATTCTCTCTGAATGGAAATATATTTTAAGCAGTTTTTTTGGTCATGAAGTATTTAGCTTTTAGAATCATGCTGAATGTTAAGTGATCAATTATCCTAGTTACTGACATTGTTTGTGCAAATATATGATTGTTTGGCTTTATTGCCACAACCATGTTGGTCTGTGGCAATTTACATTTTCATGCACACACAAACATGATAAATGCTGTTCTTGCAACTTACTGTTATAACGTAAAATTCAGTCTTTCCTAATGAACTTGTTTAGCAAATAGATATAAATGACTTTTGACGTAAAATAGATGCTTTGGGCTCATGTCAAATGTCTGTTGCTTGATTACCATAATTTTCTCCTGCATCCCCAAGTATATGCTTGGTTACAGGTGGAATCTGATCTACATAATACCATTGTATTCCTGCAATTTGCAGCAAAGATTATGATTGAGAGTCTTGTAACTAGCTGCACCAGAACATGGTAGTATAATCTAAAATTTGGGAATGTGATCACTTGATCATGATATTGACAATGTTGCTCTTTATTCTTAGCATGTGGAGCTGAAATTTGATGAGAACTGCCTCTAGTATGAAATTACCTGGCAAACTTAAATGTGTGGAGAATTCTGAGAATTTTAAGATGCTGTCCATTGGGGAATGCCACAATTCATGTTAATTTTTTAGCAGATAGCAATAAGTGGAAAACATCTTGCGCTGCTGTTTTCCAAAATTTATCCTCATAATTCATGTTAATTTTTTAGCAGATAGCAATAAGTGGAAAACATCTTGTACTGCTGTTTTCCAAAATTTTCTCTCATTATGAGGGATATTATAATTCTATAAAAATTACTACATGGTGCAATGTGGGAAAGAGTTTGAATTTTTCATTGTGGGCATGCAATTGGGACAAGTATAAAAGGAAGCAATACACTTAATATGGTTGGCGAGAGAAGGAAAAGCAGTGGTGTGGATGTTTTATTCTATATGATTGCGTGTTCTCATCTCATTTTACTATTATTTTTCTTTATTGAAAAACTCTTCGTAATTTTTGTTCTTTTATATAGGCAATGATAATCCTGAAACAATAATGTCTGAGCTTCCTGTTCAGATTCAGAGCCATGAAAAGAATTCTTCAAATTTTCATTCTGATGCTGATTCCAAGGACAATTTCAGAGGAGGTCATCAGTTGACAACGTCAATCATATCTTCACCTCCTTTAGTATTGAGGAGTGCATTTGCTCAAATGAAAGTTATGTACCCAATGACTTCAATAGAATCACAACATATAAAAAGTCAACAAAATTATACCCGTGGTGGTTTCAGTGGAGAGGGTGGTTGCATGGATTCTGAGGAAATTCAGTGTGACAAGGCGATAGCAAACTCAAAGGATGAGGGTCTAAAGGATATATGCGGAACTGAAATTGGCACATTTACCCACAATGTTGCGGTTGACCCATTTTGGCCACTCTGCATGTATGAACTTAGAGGAAAATGCAACAATGATGAATGCCCTTGGCAACATGCTAGGGACTTCACTGATCAAAATGCGCATCAAAATCAGCACGATGATTCTGATAGTGCCGGTATGACTATACCTATGACAATTCTGAATAGTTTGAATTGCTGCTTACACTTAAAATACTGCTTGTGCAGATTGTCAGGTTGGATTAACACTGCATCAACAAAAAAGTAGTGGTGGAACAGAACTTTCCAAGTGTCACATTGCATTGATTCCACCAACTTATCTTGTTGGCTTCAATATGTTGAGATCCGATCCACATAAATCTGTCATTGCACCGAGAAATGGTCAGCGCTGGCAAAAACAGTTCAGTATTTGCTTAGCTCTATCAAGTTTGCTTCAACAAGATTTACTTGTTGATCAGCCTTCTTTCCGTGCTAATGATGGTTGTATTGAGGTCCGTGGGAGTTGGAATGGACAGACATCATACTTTCAGAGTAGAAAGAGCATAGCGGTTTGTTTATTACTGTTTTCTGTATTCCTGACCTAAAGTTTTTATTTTATTGCTAGCTTTTGTTGCATTGCTAAGATATTTTGCCAGTACCTTCAATGCCAGCAGTTTTCTTGTCTCAACATTCTCTTCAATTAATTATGCCTTCGGTGGGAATATAATTTTGCTGTGTTTTATCATTGATTTTACAGTTTGCTGTATGTTCAACTGATGATGAACTGTTTACCTCTCTTTCAATTATTTTTTATCTAGTCATGAAAATTTTGTTTAGTGAATTGTATCTCTTCATTGTCTAATTCAAATGGTTGCTGGAAACTCTGCTTTCTTGTTGTATCTGTTTTAACTTGCAATGTAGTAGGTGTGAAGATATGGTTTACTGTCCACCTCCCTTATTTGTCCTAGGCTGATCGACTCTTTTATTTGGGTGATCTACGTTCCAATTATGACATCAAGTCGCATGTATTTATTTTTGTATTACTGCATCCTAAACATTGCTGTTCCTGAGGAATCCCTCTCCTCTCTCCATCTAATGGAAGGAAAAGGGAAGACAGCCCATAAAAAGATTCTTGTTGTCAATTCTGCTCTCATTGTTTCTAATTTCGGAAACAATTATTGTTCTCTTCAGCTTATGCTTTCAGAGTTCTGCCTCCTTTACATATTACCTTATCTGCTTCATGTTTTACATATTGCCTTATTTGCTTCATGTTTTATTCTTGTAGTTGTGTGCTTTTTTCTTTTTCTGTTTGGTCCATCCTCTCATTATGTTATCCTTCTTGCTTGATGTATACTTAGAATCATCTCAATCAAGCATTAGCCAGCAGTGTGCTGTCCCTTGAAATGGCTCTTCGTATTCTCAGTCAGGAGGCTGACAAACTGGAGGGTATGAAAAAGGTAAAGTTTGTGGTTTCAGTTTTTACTTGCACTATCCTAATTGTTCCGAAACTTCCAATTATCATTCAAAACCTTTGTTTCTACAGTCTCTCTCCGTGCTGTCACGAGCTATTGAGGTTGATCCAACATCTGAAGCTCTGTGGATGATGTATCTACTCATTTACTACAGCAACATTGAGTCTGTTGGGAAGGATGACATGTTCTCCTATGCGGTATGTTATAAAAAATAAGGTGTTAAACCTCCCTACTCTCAACAAAACTGCCCTCTAAACTGAGAGCCTGAGACTGGTCTAATGCTTTCTGGATTTGAGGTTATAATTAAGCTACAGTTGAGATATTTCCATGCTTTCAAAAGCACACGATGTCATAGAAAAAAGCAGCTTTGACTATGTGGACCTGCAAATCAAATTATATACATAGCCTCCTGTTTTGCATGTAAAAGTTCTATTGCAGTAAAAAGATTTTCCAAAATTTTGTAATTAGATGATTTCTCAAGTCTAATCTGGCTGAAATACTATTAGACACTTTCTTTTCAAGTCATTTGTGCCTGCATGGTCTAGGTGAATGGTTGGAGTTTTTTAAAAAAGAGAGGAGCAGTTTTTAAAATTCAGTTATTTTTTCTAATCAGGGAACCTTCTTTCTATCAAATGTTCCCTTTATGTAAATAGATAGATAAATCTGTAGATAAGGACATTATGAAAGCAGATCAGTATAGACTTGGTTGGATTAGTTTATGTGCCCATGCCTTTGTTCCATGTAAATGTGCTCGCTATTCTTTATTGTTATTGTATGGGTCGTCTTTCCATCTTGTCTTTTAAATCTTTTCTTCTTTCTTCCTTTTACTTGACGGAATGAAAACTTTTGTATGGAAACCCTTGTTCTTTTGTTCTTCAGGTTAAAAACAGCAACAAATCCTATGGACTTTGGCTCGTGTACATTGACAGTCGTATACATCTTGATGATCGACTGGTTGCGTATAATGCTGCCCTCACAGCGCTTTGCCACCATGCATCTGCTTTTGATAGGGGCAATGTGTATGCTAGTGCATGCATCTTAGATCTGTTTTTACAGATGATGGATTGTTTGTGCATGTCTGGGAATGTTGGCAAGGCCATTCAGAAAATCCAAGGACTCTTCCCTATGGCAGCTAATTCAGATGAGCCTCCCTCTCATTTGCTCTCTGATATCCTCACATGCTTAACGATTTCTGACAAATATATCTTCTGGGTTTGTTGTGTGTACTTAGTTATTTACAGGAAGTTACCTGATGCTATTGTACAGCAGTTTGAATGTGAGAAAGAACTCCTTGCAATTGAATGGCCTTCTGTTCATTTACAAAATGAAGAGAAGCAGAGGGCTGTTAAGCTCGTTGAGATGGCCGTGGATTCTGTTAAAGTGTCTGTCAATAGTGAATCCCTTGATAGTGACACAAATGTCAGATTGGCTCAACAATTTGCTCTCTGCCATATTAGGTGTACGCTAGTTCTTGATGGTCCAGCTTGCTGTCAGAATTTGTTGGGCAAGTATATGAAGTTGTGCCCATCCTGTGTAGAACTTGTTCTTTTGTCATCAAGGCTTCAAACAAATGGCACAGGTGGTGTGAGTTTTGAAGGGTTTGAGGGAGCCATTAGTAATTGGCCAAAAGAAGTCCCTGGAATTCATTGTATCTGGAATCAATATATTGAGTATGCCCTCCAACAAGAAGGTCCCAATTTTGCAAAAGAACTGACTGTTCACTGGTTTAACTCTGTTTCAAAAGTTCGATATCCTCTGAATGAAATTTTGGATACAGTGGATGGTAATAGCTCACATGGATTATTGGAATTGGCTTCAGCATCAAATCCGGACTTTCTGACATCCAGTTCTAATCAGATGGAAATAATGTTTGGATTAATTAATCTCTCTCTTGCCAAATTATTGCACAATGACCACATTGAAGCTCACGTTGCCATTGACAGGGCACTGAAGGCTGCACCTCCACAGTACATCAAACATTGCTTGAGAGAACATGCTGTGTTCCTGCTTAACTATGGGTCACAATTAAAGAAGGATGCTCCAGTCAGTGAGCAATTAAAAATTTTGAATGGTTATTTGAATGATGCCCAGGCTCTCTCAGTTTATGAACCGCTATCTAGACGATTCATTGACAGCATTGAGAAGCCAATAGTTCAGCAGCTAATCCGTAACATATTGAGTCCAGTTTCATCTGACTTCTCTTTGGTGAATTTTGTACTTGAAGCGTGGTATGGTCCCTCTCTTTTACCCCCAAAGTCAAACCAGCCAAAGGATTTGGTGGATTTTGTTGAAGCCATCTTTGAGATAGTGCCATCCAACTACCCGTTAGCATTTTCTGTTTGTAAGCTCCTGTGCAGAGGCTACAGCTCTATTAATGTTACTTCTGATAGTGTCCTGTACTGGGCATGCTCAATCTTGGTCAATGCAATCTTTCATGCTATTCCAATACCACCAGAATATGCATGGGTTGAAGCTGCGGGTATTTTGGGTGACATTTCAGGTATCGAGCTCATTTCTGATAGTTTTTACAAGAAAGCTTTATCGGCACATCCATTCTCTGTGAAGTTGTGGACTTGCTATTATAATCTATCAAAGACTAGAGGATATGCAAGCACTGTTGTCCAAAAAGCAAGAGAGAGGGGTATTGAAGTTGGCTGATGTCTTTTTCTTAAATATAGTTGCCAGGTTGATAGAATTAGTTCTGCTGAAGAGATATTTGAGGCCAGTTTTGCTGAATGACGCCCCAGGAGGATAGAATTCGGTATGTATAGATTGGTATTTGAAGTTGGTTGATGCCTTCTTCTTAAAGATAGTTGTCAGTTCGATAGAATTAGTTCTGCTGAAGAGATATTTTAGGCCAGTTTTGCTGATTGACGCCACAGGAGGACAGGATTTGGTATGGATAGATGGTGTGCTGGCTTGCATGACAATCCCTGGCAAGTTGTTCTGGGTGCCTGTTCACTGTAAAATGTTAGATGAAGATCTGAAATTAGGAATTATAGAAACACACATAGGATACAATGATGAAAGAATGTGTTTGTAGCATATGTTAGGCGAAGAAGTGCCTTGTAGGTCAGGGTTTCAGCCCCCCTTATTTTTTTAACAGCCCTGTTATTCTTTGTTTCATTCCTCTTCTGTCTCTTCTTGTTATTACATTTCTTCCCATTGTTTTTTATACGGAAGAATTCACATGTTTGAAAAGATTATAGTTTCATTAAAAAGGATCTTTTTGAAAGTTTCCTCTGTGTCGCCTTTACTTCCTTCTTCTTGCATTCGATTTCTTCTGGGCGTAGTGCGCCTCTGCTGCTTCTCTATATGTGGTGGATTGTAGAAAAAGAACTCGAATGGCTTGAGAAACAGGGATGGGCCCGGAATGCATTCTTGAATGCAATGGATGGTGGGCTTCAGGGAAGTCATTCGGCGATCTCCCTTCATTTGATTGGAGTTGCTTTGGAATTTGCGATTCTGCCGAGAGGATCAAGGAGGCTCGTTGGTGTTGTGGAGAAAGGGGGAATGCTTTGTTTGGTGCAGAATTCTGAAAAACATATCTTCTTCTCATATCAGGAGGAATCAAAGGAATGGCATGAAACGGTTTTACGGATGGACAGAGAGAAACCAATGTATGTGAGAATGTGATGAGAGATGGATCGGAGAAATTCGATGCGACTGGATTCTGCTCTGGTTTTAGCGAGGAGACAGGTGCAATACAATTTTAGGACAGACACTGACAATTTACTCTTTATACTCTTGGAGGAGGGAGGGGCCTTTTGTTGATGCGAGCCCTTAATTTTGCATCGTCGAACTGTATATCACGTGCACGTACGTTTGACTCGCCAGTCGTCAGATTGAAGCTCAAGCAAACTTTGAAAATGACTCGACTCTTGAAACTCGGGATGTCACGAGCCAAATTATCAGAGGTAGGCTGACGGCTGAGAACTTGTTTGAAAATAATGGAAATTAAAATCAGGAAAAAAAAAGAAGAAGATTGAGATGTTGTGCTTGTTTCATCACCATTAGGTAAGGCTTACCGCTAGAAAAAAATAAATAGCTTTGGGATGGAATCAATCATGCCCAGTCCTATAGATAATACGAAACAAGTAAATACCATCATTTCATCCGCCAGTAAAGCAAGCGCCACTGCTTCTCACTCTTCCCACCAACAAGGCTCCAGTACCAACACCTCTCCACATTCTTTCCAGCCATGTCCCTTTCATACAAGAAGCCGAGGGCACTAGAGCGGTATATCTATCCCCACATAGGCACCCACCAATTTCAGTACAAAACAATTCTCATTCTTTCTCCCCATAGTTTTCCTACTGGAATTAATCTCGTTTCTTACTCTTAGCCCCAGTAGATTTCGAGTCACTTGAGAGAATGCTCAAGCTCTTGGATTTTTCTCTTAGGCTCTCTGTTATTCCTCTTAGTGTTGCCACCATATGGTTAACTGTTACCAACAAGCAGGATAATAGCATCTATGGTTATCTGAAATACAGCAATCTCACGGGACTCAAGTGAGGCCCCCTTTCCATTTTCATCTCCGGATAATGCTTGTCTTACCGAAATATTGCTCCTCAAATCACTTCCTGAAATTCTTCCAATTATTGGATTTATGATATTTATCAATAGTGTCCTCTTGTTCGATACATGAGATTTTATCAGGAGTGATTCCAGAATTAATATTCGTTGAAATTTGCATTACTCTTTCACTTCCCTTTGTTTTATCTATGTTGTATTTGTTTACAAGATCATAAACTGTGGAAGAATTATTTTACAGGTACATGGTTTTCATCAGTGGTATCTGTGCCAGTTATGCTTTTATTGCCGCTGTCTCCACATGGATCCGATGCATTGTTACTAAAACTTGGCTGTTCTTTGTCTCTGACCAGGTTTACTTCACGGTTTCGTAACTAATTCCAGTGTTTAAAATTCTCCTAGGAAATGAATCATTGCTTCTGTCACTTCTTTTATGTTTGTTGTTTTGGTGTTTTTGAGCAGATTGTAGCTTACTTGATGGTTACATCCGGGACTGCAGTCTTAGAGATATTATACTTGGCTTACAATGGTGATAGAGAAGTCTCATGGAGTGAAGCCTGCACTTCTTATGGGAAGTTTTGCTATAGATTGAAGCTGGCTGTGATTCTCCATGCTTTGGCTCTTTCCTGCTTTATTATTTTAGCTGTAATCTCGGCTTATAGAGCTTTTAGCATATTTGAACCTCCTCTTGTTCCTTCTAAAGTAGTTGAAGAAGATAGGGCTTAAATGGCTTTTTTTTTTAATGGTCATGTTGTTGATCTGTTTATGTAATTGAATAGGGTTCCGTCGCAGACAATCTACGCTTTTCAGTTAAATAACATGGATATGAAACTCTTGGATAAATTTGCTATTTGTTTTCCCTTACCGTCTTTGCTTTCAAAATGGTAATTAAACATTTGTGTTCATATGCCTAAT
>Ga0325402_1003416_pt1 | contig 14318 bp, 14 predicted proteins | sample PopdelMetagenome_22_FD_207212 | JGI IMG/M metagenome (GOLD analysis project Ga0325402, IMG submission 207212) | Populus deltoides microbial communities from Bellville, Georgia, United States - Xylem-PdKOR-R3 | ecosystem: Host-associated > Plants > Phyllosphere > Stem > Wood/Secondary xylem... | reverse complement strand
ATTCTAGACACACGGGCATAATACTTTTTTTTTTGTTCGCCCCTTCTATTTTTAGAAAAAATATGCAAACCTAAAAGGAAATATTGTCGCCATTAAAATGATTAAAGACATGTATTTAATGAATAGTCAAACTTACCTAGTTATTTTAATTGTATTTATAATTATCAGGGGTGATCAAAAAAACTGAAAACTAATTAAATTGAGAAAACTGAAAAAAAATAACTAAAAAACCAAACCGTAATAAAAAACCGATTAACATTTTGAAAAAACTGACCAGTTCGGTTCGGTTTGATAAGCTTAAAACCGAAAAAGTCGAACCGAACCCAAACCGGAAAAAACCGAGCCAAACCGGTTTTTGTCCTAAAAAACCGAACCGAAACCGGTCGGCTTGAACCAGTTTCGGTTTTTTTAATTTTTTTTTAGTTTGGTTACTTTTTTTTGATAAAAACCAAACCAAACCAAAAATAATCACCCCTAATAATTATCTTCCAAGATTTGATATTTTAAAAAATACATTAAATGATCATATGATATAAAACCAAAATGATACACAAATATAACGAAACACAACCAACTTCTGATAGATGGATGGTTGGTTTCCTTGAAACTAAAACCTCCATGACTAACAACTTCTCAAAATCTCCGTAAATTTTTGTTTCTCAAAGAAATGTCTAACCAAAACGCTTGTAAATTGTGATTGTGATGTAAACGGTCAAAAGAACAATGTCAAAAGCTTTAATTAATATCTTAAATTTTTGTTTAAAATGGTTTTTTTACATGATATTTGATGATCAAAGCTCAAATCTCTGTTAAAACCTGAAAAACTTTCACTCAATTTCTGCTATGGTACTGTCAGCTTTTTCTCATGTCCCAAGAAGGCGCGCGCGATGTTCTCCAAACGTCCAAGGCAAACTGAGCTTTCAATCGTACAAAAGCCAACGTTTTCAGGTTGTTCCATCAATTGAGAAGTGGACTTGCAGAGATGTCAATGATCATGGCATTGCACATGCTGTGCACAGTCCCATATAGCATGGCGATGAAATAGTTCTTCACTCCTGGACTTAGCGTGGATTCAGCTTTGAAATCTCAAATTTTTGGCAGAGTTTTTGTAGAATGGGGCCAATTTCTGAGTGATCAAGTTTTTGTAGAATAGAGCTTCTCCATAAAATGCTTATACAACCTGTCCGATAACAGGGGAGATTTTAGGTTTCCATCACTATCTTTGAAACCTGCAAATTTCAGATTTTTCAACTTGACCCACCGATTGTGTAGGAGATCTTCATAAGTGTCAGAAATCCTTTTGCTATGCATGCTGTTTATGGTGCCTCATAGAATGAAAAAGAAATGCTTCTTCACCATTGAACTTTGCCAGGAGGATTCGGCATTGATTATTTACAGACAATATGTATCTCAAGATCTCGTTCACCACATCGGAGTTCTCATTGCTTTGAATTGCAGACTTATTTTTGCACTAATATGTCTTATTCTCCTCCTGGATACCTAAAGATTGAGAGAAAAAATTGTCGCTAATGTATGGTGTCGTGGTGATTATCCTCTCGAATTAGGATTATTAGAAATGATATACGAGTGGAAAGGACAAGAAATTCTTGTCATTTCTCAATAAAAAAAAAATAAGAATCATCACCTAATATTTTGATAATTAAAAACCCTATATTTAGGCACATTTGTCTCTATGTTTGGTAAGAATATTTCTATACTTTATCATGACTACCTTTGCAATTATAACTTCTTTAGTGTCAAGTAATGTCAAAGTACGATCTTTTATCTTAATCTCATACTTCTTCTTTAATAATTATCCTAAGCTCAATTTATTGTTTTTTTATTGTTGATATATAATATACATCATTAATAAATTGATGACTTTCATCTCTCAATTTAATCAAAATTGTACATTTTCCTTTGATGGCAACTTTTGAATGATCCAGAAAGATGACATTACTTCTAGTTATTTCATCAAGCTCCATGAACTTGTCTTTGTCTTCACACACGTGGTTGCTGGCTCCATTGTCTAGATACCACATGTTCTCTTTGTCTTGCATTCTCTCATTATGCACTAGTAGTAGGGTGGCTTCATTCTTTTCTTCTATTATAAGATTTGTATTCTCCTCAACCCTCTTAGTTGGACTCTAGCAATCTCTAGTATAATGATTTGTCTTTTGACAATTATAGCATTTAACCTTTGATTTATCAAACCTGGATCTCAGATTACTACTATTAGTGTAACTAGTCGATTGGTTTGCTTCATATGGTTAACCGATTGACCTGTTGAGGCTGCTTTAGCCTTTTTTTTCAAATCTGCCTCTTACTTCTCTTTCTTTGCTTTGTCCATGTTTTCTACCCTCTTAAGAATATCCAAAACCATATTGTTTTGAAAAAAGTGCTTGTACACCCACATCCTTTTGAATCTCATTGACTCTTTTCTCATGAGCTTGTAATTTTCCCATGAGATCTTGTATTGAAAGAACATCCATATTTTGTTATTTCTCTATCGCGACCACCACATAATAGAACTTCTTTTGTAACGAGCGTATGATCTTTTTTAGCACACATGTCTCTTCCATCTTCTCTTCATATCTCTTCATTTGATTGTATATGACCAATACTCTTGTAAAATATTCTGAAATATTATCCGATTCAAGCATATGTAACTTTTCAAAGTCATCACATAACTTTTGTAGACGTACCTTTTTCACATTGTCAACTCATTGGTTTGATTCTTGCAAAACTTTTCATATTTATTTAGTAGTGGTTGTGTTGGCTACTATTTTAAAAGTGGCATTATCTAGACATTCGTGGATGATTGTTAGTGCTTATTGATCTTTTCTTCGTGCCTTTTGCACGGCCTTCCTTTTAGCTGAAGTCAACATTGCTCCATCTATAGGCTCCTCAATGTATGTTTCAACCATCTCCCATGCATCTTAGAAACCTAGCCAAGCTATTATTAGAATACACCAAGTTTTATAGTTATCTTTTGTCAGCTTAGGATATTAAAGTGAGAAGTTTGGATTGACCATGTCAAATATTCAAACTTAAGTTTTAATACCACTTGTTGGAAGTAAGGCAGGTATGATATAAGATCAACACAACAATGTAAGGTCAAGAACTCAAGAATAAGAAGAAGATTGAGAGGGATGTAAAGTTTTATTAAGTGTTTCTCTTTAAGCTTTCTTAGCTATTCTTTCTCTTTTGTACTTATAAATAATGTTGAATTACAAGATTTTTTATAGGTATAAAATCATAAACAATCAAGAAATTACATTAATATAAGGAAATTCTAATCTGAATAAAAATTATATTCTACTAACTAAATTTATCGATCATTTCTGATTTTTTCACAATCATGAAATTTAGTTTACTTTTAACATCTTCACCATCGACAAATAATATGTTGTGATGGTGACCTTCGTACACTTTATGGCGGATATAATCACTGGACATTCAACATCCATGTAGAATTTGCAGAAGTTACAAGAGTAGGTGAAACCAAATTGTAACGATAACAAACTTTGCATTCTGGTCTAGGTTGGCGTTGAATCGGAGAGTATAAAGTTTGAGAATGGTGTGGATGGAATGGGTGGTGTATTTTCTGAGGCAAATTAAAGCACGAGTTATGGAGGAAAAACTTGCATTTGTTGCTGCAGCAGACGTATGTCTGACCTGAGCAGTGCTTCTGGAAAGCAGAGCAGAGAATTTCATCATCATGCTTTAACTCCGTAAGCTTCAAGGGATGCCCATGGCTGAAATGGTGAAACTGTTGCTGACCTCGGGATTCCATGAAGAGAGGATACAGTGCACAACTGATCTCGATCCTGAAATTGCAAGGCTCACGGAGGTAGGAGTAGAAATCATAAGAATTGCCACAGGCGTTGCAGTTAGACTCTTCCTTATCGATGCTCAAAGTAAGAAGACAAGGGTGATAAAAGTGCTGGAGTGTTGTTGGCAACTGAAACTCAGCACATGATCGGTGCAGATAGAAGTTGCAGAGATCGCAGCCATATGGCGCGCCAGAGGTGGGTTCTCCACATATCCTGCAGGAAACACCATCACCATCACCATCACCATCATTGTCATCATTATCCTGCCTTTTCTGAGTAGCTACTAATGGATGAAAGTTAGTTAAATGGTGAAGTAGATCTTGACCTTCAATTATGGCCAGTTTCTGAAATGCACATTTTTAATCCAGATCGAAGTTGCAATTTTGACAGTGAAAAGAAAACCCAAAATGAGTTTCACTATAGACAAGGCATATAATTAAAAGGTGATCCATCCCATTTGTCTTAACCAAAGTGAGACGGTGCTGGTGGTAAAGATTTTGGAATTCCTGCGGCAACTCTACACAGGATTCGTGTATGTTGAACGCATATTCGCTGCAAGTGTAGGTTGTGCCCTGGAAGAACTCCCCGCATGCTTCGCATCGAATCGGCACAAACGTCACCTCATTTTTCATCAATGGATGCTGGTGGATGAAGCCTCTATACTCCATCTCTGCTTCTCTCTCGAACACAACAACAAAAGTTTTTCCTTCTCCGATTTATTTATTTATTGGATCCAGTCTGAATGACCTGAGAAGGGATGGCTTCACTGCCTGTTTCCAATTTGTATTTACTTAGCATTGACCTTTCTCTTGATGGCAGAGTCCCAGTAGGTAACTTCTCACATCCAACTTGCAATTATAAATAAGAACAGAAAACACTACTTGCTAATATTATATAATTAACACAAACATTTCCCCTTTCTTGTCTACAAAAGACACTGAAATTCTCTAGAGTAGCTAACAAATCACTGAATTTCTTATTTTTTTTTTGAAATAAGATATTAGGGCACATGACACGTCATCTGCTTTGTACATAATCCGATAACCAGAGATCTCTGAAAAAACATGGTGTAGGTTTTTTTGGTTAAAAATCTATTTTCAACTAATTTTTGATCAAAAACACTTAAAAAACCTCAAATATCTTAATAAATATATCAATGACTTCAAAAAAGCTAAAAAATGGCTCAAAAGACCAAAATCAACTTGAATTCAAAACATTCATGCGGTTAAATCTGTCTTCTTAGACAAGAAGAAAAAAAACACAAGCTCCTCTCCTGAAATGGAACCCATTTACACCAATTTCAACTTTTTTGGTGGTTGGAATCGTCATCAATGACCACTTTCTCTCTTTTCATCGGAACCAGCAATTCTCTCTCTTCCCTCTTACAAAAAAAAAAAAACTGAAAAATGAGGAAAATAAACTTTGATATCAAAATTAATCATTTGTAAGCTAAAAAATATAGGGGACCAAAATAAACTTTTTGTATGAAATTTGAAGCCGCTACCTATTTTACCTATCCTTTTCACTTTGATCCTCTGTCCAATCTTTCTTTTAAAAAATACAATTGGATGCTAATTTGGGTTCAGAAAGGATCAATTATACAAAGAAAAAATTTAAGGATTAAATTAAAAATTTAGAAAAAAAATCATTGCACCAATTCACAGTTATTTATGAGAGGATGAACAATGATTTTAGCTACAATGTTTTCGCCACGTATCTTAGTTTTTGTTAATTAATAATTAATAATTAATTCATAATTGGTAGCTAAAGCTTGAATGCTCTAATTATATTTGTATTCAATCCTTGACAGCTTAGAAATAAGGTACAATTCGACTATAATCTTAGCAGCTGGACACATGAAGAATGCAACCACTGCAGTATCTGTTTTCTCACTTCGGTAAGATTTGTTACAAAATTTGGAGTATGCTTGTTTGGCTTTGTACATTACAAAATCAACTGTTAAAATAAGATGCTTTAATGTTAATTTCAATTGTTTCAGCCACAACCTCGATCCTTTCATGAGAATTCATGCTTATCGTTGGCTTTCTTGGCGCTGTATGGTACACTTAACCTTGCATTGCTAGATGTTGAGGATGATTCGCTCTCCTTGAGCAGCATTGAGTGGAGTATATCATTGGAGGATTCCTTGCAAGGCAGGTGGAGCCGCTCATCAAGCTTAGACTAACCCACACCATTACTGGCAGGTGAAATGAAAGCAGAATATTATTCACTCCCTGCAATTCTTTAATTTGTATATATATCCTTTTTTATTACACAACAAAAAAACAAATAAAAAAAAAGAGAAGAAGAAGCTTGGTTGGGCCTTCTCCTCCATTTCTTTCTCACCCCTAAGCTCGATATAGTCTTGTTTACTATTAATGAATAATATTTACTTTTCATAAATAGTTTTTACTATGCAAAGCTCATTCATAACGAGTCTCAAACTCAGTTATACTATATATGATCGTTCAGATTGAGCTTCACCCCTCCTCTCTTTCTCCTTCCTTTCTCTCTCATCCCTTACCTCGATATAGTCTCGTTTACTATTCATGAATAATGCTTACTATGCAAAACTCATTTAAAATGAGTCTCAGGCTCGGTCATGCTATTTAGAATCATTCAGACTGAGCTCCACCCCTCCTCTCTTTCTCCTTCATTTCTCTCTCATCCCTTAGCTCGATATAATCTCATTTACTATTCATGAATAATGCTTACTATGCAAAATTCATTCAAAACGAGTTTCAGGCTCGGTCATACTATTTATGGTCATTCAGACCGAACTCCACCCCTCCTCTCTTTCTCCTCCCTTTCTCTCTCATTCCTTAGCTCGGTATAGTCTTGTTTACTATTCATGAATAGTAATGAATAATATTTACTATTCATGAATAGTGTTTATTATGCAAAACTCATTCAGAACAAGTCTCGAGTCCCCAAACTTGGTTAGATTGAGCTCCACCTTCTTCTCTTTCTTTCTCATTCCTTTCTCTTCCCCATCCTTTTTTAGTATCAGAGAGAAAATATGGTAAGGCTATTCATTATAAATGAATAGTACCTTTTCAACCCATTTGAGCTATAAAGTAGCTCCTTCTCCTTTCTCTCCCCTCCTTTTCTATGTTTTTTTTTTCTTGCTCTGACTGAGCTATCTTGTATCACCTCGTTTTACTATTTATGAATAGTACAATTTGCATGGTACTATTCATGCATGGACTATCCATCATTATTCATACTATTCATGAATGATAATTTTCTTGGACATTTCTCCATATATTTTCTAGATATTTTCAATAAATTTTCTAAGTTATATATATTCTTAGGTTTAGAGAGAGAAAAGAAGGTCTGAACAGTTACCTCTACACTTTTCCATTATACAGGGAACACACATCTCTTCTCTACACACAAAAAATATTATTTTTGTCTTAATTTTTTACTTGTTTATCACTTGGGAAAATCAAATACTGACTTAAGCATCAAAGTGTCCCTCATTCCATGATGGACTTGTTTTATAGGTATGACTCAGGTCCAGAACTAATCAACCCAGGAAAGTTAATATTTTTCTGTGAAGACTTTCCACAACTTCATCACTTTTGGTTTTCAACTTTCTTGTTCAATTAGGTTTGTGTTCTTCTTTGAGTTGCTTACAAATGGGTATGGCATGAGAAGTTGTTTATAGTGTGCCCTCCTCCTTCCATTTAGTAATCACTAGATCCTTATCATGCGTTACGCTGCAGGTTGGATCAATTTTTTTTAACATACAAAAAAAGCATCCAGGCGCTGCTAGCATTTTTCTAGTAGAAAAAAACTTTTAATCCATGCAAAGGTTGACTTGATGTGATCTAATCAACTTGATAGGTCCAAAGGCAAAACGTATGACTAGTAAAAACATAATTTGACTCATAAAAATTCAAGAAAACATCTTTTTTAAACTAAAATATTAAAACAATAACATGTTGGATCAACTTGCCAAATACATGACCCGAATCATGAGACCATGATAACCCTAAATAAATAATTCAAAACAAATCATGAAACTCAATTCCTAATTAACCCAGTATTGTTGAAGAATGGAAATGAAAAAAAAATGACTCGAGTTAACCTGCCAACTCCGTAACTCGGATCATGAGACCATGATAACCTTATAGAAAGCAAACAAAAAAATGACCTGAGTCAACCCAAGTTAACTTGCCAAACCCGCGACCTAGGTCATGCGATTGAGATAATTTCGTAAACTAAATCAAAATAAATTATGAAATCCAATTTCCAATAAACTTATTGTTGAAGGATGATTGCTTTTTAAATTCAATCTAAAAACAAGACTTAATAAAATGACTCGACCTGAATTTACCTGGGTTAACCCACAAAACACGTGACTCGAATTATGAGATTTAGATAATTTTATAGAAAACAAACCGAAATAAATCATGAAGTCTAATTCCTAATCAACTCATTGATGAATGATGAAATTGAAAAATAAATACCAATAAAAAAAACTAAAAAAACTAGAGTTAACTGGGTTAACCTTACAAACCCGCGACCTACGACTCGAGTCATGAGACCGAGATAACTTTATAGAAAGCAAACCGAAATAAATCATGAAATCTAATTCCCAATCAACCTATTGTTGAATAAGAAATTGAAAAAAAAAATCTCAATTAGAAAAGACAAAAAAAAAACTCGTGTCAACTAGATTAATTCACTAAACCCATAATGTACAGGAAATGAAATCGAGCTAACCATATAAAAAATTATAAAGCTCAATCTCCAATAGAATAAATACAATGATGAATTAAAAAAATATATATTAAAAAAAAACCAAAAGAAAAAAAAACACTTATAAGATGGTGCAGCAAAGTATGACCACTCTTAGTTTTTGGTTAATAAATGTAGTCCCCGACTTGTTGCGACGGCTCTTTCTTTTTGAACTCAAAGGTGTTGATGATGATTGATTATATTGTAACCCTGAGCGTTTACTGATAAAGAGTGAGCAGAATCATTGGATATGACTCGCAAAAACGCATGCTTGTATATCCAGCAATATGGAACTTCATGACACGAAATGCACATGTGCGATGGGTCCTTGAAAGTCCTTGGCATCCCTCACCAGTGCCATTAATCATTGACGCCTTGCCTCGGCCAACTCTTTCCTTCACAGCATTAGATTCCCCCCTTCTCCTCTCTCATCACCATCATTCGAAAAGCTAAAAGTGGAGTTCCAGTAATATTCGAAGGCTCACAACCAAGTCCAAAACATCACACATGCACTTTCTGCTTCAACCGACACCATGTTTATGACATTAACACAACCAGAGGATTTGAAGGAATCCAGAGGGTGGGACACGTTGAAAAGATTAAAGATTTTACATCTGTATATGCTGCTGTCTGGGCTTTATCCCTGTCCCTAACCGTACTCACCTTTGAAAACAATATCCTTGTTCTCCCCCGCCCCCCTCCCACGCACACACAGAGAAGATCAGGCAGTCTAACAGGGCAGGAATAAGGGATGATTACGTTTCCTTTCTTCCCAGCTTTCCAGTTCGTTTCTAAATTTCCCATGCTCGCTCTTCCTTTCTCCCCGGCTTTATTCCTACACAAGAAAGTCCCTCATTTTTCTATCAGAAGCTCTTATAAAAATGGATGCAACACAATAAAGTCTCTATCACAAAACTACTCGTACGGGAATAACGTCTCCACAATTTCATCAAGAAGCCAGTTTATATAATTACCATGCTCAAATGGGAGTAGCTTACTATATATTTCAAAGATACCGAGCAATATTGTGATTGTTTCTCACCACTAGAGAATAATGTCTTCATGATGCGTTGTTAGTGAATATATCTCAATAGAATAAATAATAAAAAAGATCGACAATAAAACATAAAATTCAGGATGTATTATTCACTTTAAGGCTTGACTCTTTTAATGTATCATACTCAATTATTTAATTAAATACCTGGAAGATAAAAAGAAAGAGAGAAAAGAAAAGAAATTAATAATAATAATAATACTGACAATCTGATGCTCATGATCTGTCGATTTTGAGGAGCCAACTGCGGTTTGCCCTCAGTTGTATTATGTTCATGAGCTGTTTCACTTTCCTTTTCTCCCGCGTTTACACACTGTACCAAACTACAGAGGAAGAGTAGTTCTTGGAGGCAGCAGTACCATCAATGCTGGCGAATTTTTTTATTTTTACATCATGGATACATTCTTGGATGTAATTCATGGATGAGTAATTACTTTCAATAACTAAACCACGGGAAAACGTTTGTAAACTCGAGGTTCCATGCCGACCGATTATACATTTACATGTAGCTTAAAAAATACAAATGATGGCATTCAAACAAAAAAAATCATCTTTTTCTAATTGATTTATTAGCAGTTGACTATTTCCAGGTGAGCTATTAGCTCACTTGTAATGCTGACGAAACCTATGCTTTCTTGGTCACGACAGCTAAAAGTTAAAGTTTCATTAAATAGCGTTTCCACGAGACTGATTTTGACTATCATCCAAGCACAAATACCTTCATTTAAAAGAATATTTTTGATCTCAAAGTCCGAATGAAAGTTAAGGAATTTCGGGTCCCATGGAGGAACTGCGCTGGCTAGAGGAGGAGATCACGAAGGTCGTTCGGGCACACCATCAAAGCGGAATCGGAGGGAAAGATAAAAAGATAACATGCATGACTGGCAGGTCGCTGCTTCACGAGGGATAAAGGTCTTATACGGGCCCATAATAATAACAATAAAACAAGGGAATCGATGGAAATGATTACTAGGTCCACTTTCACAATAATGTAAAGAATTGGCAGCCGATTTAGTAATGTCCTTTACTAGACCTTCATGCTCAAATCAACTATCTCTCTCTCTCTCTGTATCTCCCAAGACCAGCCTCTCTCCTTTTCTCTATCGCTCTCGGAAGACCAGCCAGTCTAATTTCAAGGCAGAAAAAAAAGGTACGCTAAAGTTTCTTTTCTTCTCCTGTATTTGTTTTTCCTTTTCTTTTTGTTCTTAATCACTTCCTTACTCTTTTGATGTGGTGGCAGTCCAAGATTTTATGTCGATATTATACAAAGAAAAGCTTTGCTCAGGAATGAACAAGATGGAGAAATGGTATAAAACATTGCATCAACTAAGGTTTAATACATAGTAATATCTTTCAATTTTCAGAACTATATATAAACTTGTTCCACTTTAATTATTAAACACATATGGTATGATTAATTTAATAATATACTATTACGGAAACTTGTTCCATATTTTGTGAAAATCTTGAATTGAAGCTGAAAACAAATACACACACAGAAAGAAAAACTGATAAATTGCAGATCAAATACTAGTTTATGTTCCCTCCTTGTTGAATCAATTAACAACAAGCATTTGATGTCAATTATCTCTCTCTTTCTATAGTACTATCATGGACAACTCAATACAAGAGAGTCTTCTTGTACCGGAAGAACTGAGCAATGTTGATCTGAAGACAAGAATTTGGACGGAATCTAAGATGATATGGAAGATTGCATTTCCTGCCATGGTGGCTAGAGTAACTTCATTTGGAATGATTGTGGTGACCCAAGCATTTCTAGGACACATTGGCAAGTTAGAGCTTGCTGCATACGCTCTCCTACAAAGTTTCATTGTGCGATTTATAAATGGCATATTGGTAGGTTCTTTCTCTCTGCATGCATGCCTCTTTTACTGTTTTGAGCTATATGAAATAATTGAAAACAATTAAAAATAATATATCACCACTAGAAATTTGCTAAACACTCAAGAAGTATTAGGTCAACAAGGTGGCGTGTGTTATAATATCAAAGATCTTGCACAATTTAACTGTGAAAATACTAATTATTCAGTTCCTTTAGCTTAAATAGCCATTACAACTTGAAATCAGGGAAAAACAAACCACATCTTCTTAGCCGAATATTGTGGTAACAGAACAACAAAAAAATTACAAAACAATGACTTAGTCATAGTCAGCACTAACAAACTATACTGACTTGCACTAACAAACTAACTTACTAGCTCCTGAAAGACAGGAGCTTTATTCTAACAAAAACAACTGGTTTCCAACATATCCTCCCCCAAACTGCACTTGCTAACAAGTCAGTTTATAGTTTTGATGCTTTGCACTCCCAGCAGATCACGTAGCCTTGTAAATGATTCCAACTTCAAAGGTTTTGTCAGGATGTCTCCCACTTGCTCACGAGTCCCACAATGAATTAATTCTACAACACCTTCCTTTACCAGATCACATAAAAAATGAAATTTCACGTCTATGTGTTTTGATCTTCCATGGAGAATTGGATTTTTTGATAACTTTATAGTGGAACTGTTGTCGCAAAAAATCTTAACACACTTGCAGGAAGAGAAACCAAGACTGTTGATCACCCTTTTCATCCAAATACTATGACATGCACATGCAGCAGTAGCTACATACTCTGCTTCTGTTGCGGAGAGAGTCAACACTGGTTGTTTTCTTGAGCTCCATGCAACTGCACCTTCACTTAGAAAAAAAACATAACCAAACGTGCTTCTTCTATCCTCTACATCGCCGGCATAGTCACTGTCAGTGTAGACTTTGAGATCATCTTCAGAATTCTCTGCACTTCTATAAAACACTCCTAAGTTGGTAGTTCCTTTCACATACCTGAGAACCCTTTTTTCTGCTGCCATATGTGATGTTTTAGGATCAGTCATGAATTTGCTTAACATGCAGACAACAAACGCAATGTTAGGTCTGGTAACTGACAGATACATTAAGCTGCCAATTATTTGCTTGAACAAGGTTGAATTCTCACTGTCTTCTCCACCATCTTTTATTAATTTCGTGCCTGGCATGATAGGATTTTTTACTAGATATTATAGAATGTATATCATGTATCTATCAGAATAGGAAATTAATATCGGATGTAGTAATCATTACAGTTACTCATGTATCTATCAGAATAGGAAATTAATATAGGATGTTGTAATCATTACAATTACTGCAGTGTTCTGCTGCCTCTCTATAAATAGGAAGGTTGGCTAAGGCACAACCCAACACATTCCATTATTCTCAACTTGGTATCAGAGCTATAAAACCCTAAAATAAATTAAACCTACTTTTCTCACAGCCTCTCAGCCTCCCTTCTTCAATGGAACAGCCGCCACATACATCTTTAAATTCTGCAGCACCAGCAGTCCAGCTTTCTTCTTCTCCGGCAGTGCAACCCTCTTTTCTTACAGCGCTTCCTATGCTTTCCTCTGCTGCGTCACCGCCTGGATTCTCCTCTGTCATGGCTGGTGAACGCCTCCTCTTGCAGCCCACGTCTGCTGCCTCTGCTGCCTCTACTGCCGCAAGCATTATCTCCTTTTCTCACACTTATCAAGTCATCTCCCTTAAATTAACAAACACCAATTATTTATATTAACGTATGCAGATGCTGCCTTATCTCCTAGGCCAAGGAGTTTTTGGTTTTGTTGATGGCTCCAACACATGTCCATCAACACATGTTCTTGCCCATGATGGTATCTCTCTTCAGGTAAATCCACTTTTTCAAACCTGGAAACAACAGGACCACCTTATTCTAAGTGCTCTTCTTTCCTCCCTATCTATGGAAGTTTTGCATCTTGTTGTTGGCTGTCAAAGTTCTTGTTCAGCTTGGGGCACTCTTGAGTGAGCTCTCGCTTCTACCTCCAACTCTCATATTATGCAACTTCACGGCTCTCTTCAGGATCTTCGACAAGGTGATGAATCAGTAACTCAATTTATGCAAAAAGCGAAGGCCTTATTTGATGAATTGGCCGCTGCTGGTCGGCCAGTTTCACTTGAAGATTTCAATTTATATGTGTTTCGTGGTCTTCGGGGAGAGTTTAAAGACTTAGTTACCAGTCTTATTACCAAGGCTGAACCTTTATCATATGCAGATCTTCATAGCCATCTCCTCACACATGAATTTCTTCACAAATCTTCTGCTGCCATACATGCTCCTCTGCTGCCCACACCCAGCATTCCATCTTCTGCTCTTGTTACGCTGCGCCAGACTTTTGGCAATTCTGGCCACAGCAGGGGCCGCTTCAACGGTGGCTGGCGTCCCAACCAGTCCAACAACAGAGGCAACCGATTTGCTGGCTCCAGACCTGATCACCGCAGCTTCCAAAACTCCTCCTTCGGTGACAATAGGCAGGGCTCTTGGCAGCGCAATAGGGGGCAGAATCCACGCTGCCAACTGTGTCAGAATTTCGGCCATACAGCTCCCCATTGCCCTCAATTCCAGCAGCGAGGTTATGGCCAACAGCCTACTGCCAATCTGGTGCAGCGCAATCTCTCCTCAATCGGTTCTGTTGATTGGTTTCCGGATACCGGTGCCAATCAACACGTCACACCTGATCTTGCCACCTTGACTGCTTCAGAACCGTATCTTGGTAATGATAATTTGCATGTTGGTGATGGTAAGGGCCTCCCTATATCTCATCTCGGTCATACAAAAATATATACACCACATC
>Ga0325402_1003415_pt1 | contig 14320 bp, 7 predicted proteins | sample PopdelMetagenome_22_FD_207212 | JGI IMG/M metagenome (GOLD analysis project Ga0325402, IMG submission 207212) | Populus deltoides microbial communities from Bellville, Georgia, United States - Xylem-PdKOR-R3 | ecosystem: Host-associated > Plants > Phyllosphere > Stem > Wood/Secondary xylem... | reverse complement strand
AGATAAAAGGGAAAACTGGAAATTTATGTTTGCACTATCCTTCACTGCTTTCTAAGAGGTCATTGTCATTGATATTAAATTTATTTTTTCTTAAAATTCGAAATTTTATTTTTAAAATTAATTTTTTAATTTTTTAATTTGCTGATACCAAAAATAAATTTTAAAAAAATAAAAAATATATTATTTTAATATATTTCCAAACAAAAAACACTTTAAAAAATAATTTCTACCATATTATCAAACACCCTTTACTCACATAAAAAATCTCATATCCTGCCTAACAAGACTTGTCATCTCGTTATCCTATTTGACAGATAGGCTTCTAATAAATATATCTAAACAGATTTAGAGATTAATCAAGTTATGTAATACAATATGTACTATTAGAGTTATTTAGCACTCCATATAAGATTTGGCACTCCATGTAAGATTGCAGCACAAATTTTCCAATAAATTATAACAAGACTCATGATCAATGGGATTTTTAATAATATAATATATCAACTCATAGTTACTTCAGTCATTATCAAGTAAAGGATAAGGGATTATTTAGGTAAGGGAGGTACCACAAGAGGTGGTTTTTTGCAAATACTACTTGATCTTATCAAATGCTTTTTTATTGTCTTCTTCCAATACCACGGGGTTCTTTTTCCAGAGTAACCAAAAGATTAACTCACAAATAGTTGTCAATTAAGAAATGGAGGACTATGTAACTCAAGTGCCCTAAAAAGCTTCGCATTTCTTTTTGGATCTCGAGTACGAGCGTGGCCTGTAAAGCTTTGATCTTGTCAAGATCTATTTCAATTCCTCTATTGCTCATAACAAATCTTAATAACTTTCTAGATTTTACTCCAAATTTACACTTTGATAGGTTCAACTTCAATTGATATTTTCTCAACCTTTCAAAAAACTTTCTTAAGTTTTGGATATGGTCCTTTTTTTTTATTGAACTTGATAATCATATCGTCTACATACACTTTAATCTCCTTGTGCATTGTCTCATTAAAAAGAGTTACTATTGTCCATTGATAAATTGCTCCAACATTTTTCAACATGAATGGCATAACCTTGTAATAAAAGGTTCCTCAATGTGTGACAAATGTGGTCTTCTTATTATCTTCTTTTGTCATCTTTATCTGGTTGTATCCTAAGAAGCTATTCATAAAATAGTAGGTAAAACTCTTACCAGCATTATTTAATAGTATATCTATATAAAATTGAGGAAAATTATTCTTTAGACTTGCTTTATTCAAATCTTTGAAATAAAAACACACCTTGATCTTGTCATATTTTTTATGAATAGCTATAATATTTGACACCCGTTGAGATTATTTAATCATCTTCAGAAAACCAACATCCCATTTTTATACACTCCTTCTTTGACTTTGATCAATATAGGCCTCATCCTTCTCAATATCTATTTGAGTGGCTTGTAACCTGGTATCAACTGTAACCTATCTACTATAATGTTTGTATCCAATACTAGCATGTCAACATAAGACCATGCAAATACATCTATATATTCTCTTAAAAAGGCAACCGAATTATTTCTCTCATCTGTAAAGATCAACATCCCTATCTTTAAATCTTTTTTACTTTGATCGGTACCCATATTCATCAACTCTAACTTTTTTTTGTTGGGTTTCTAAACACATTATGATTGTTTGACTAGTGTAGTAAGTTTTTCAACATCATTTTCTTTCCATTCCTTCTCATTCATGGTAATTAAATTTTCATCAAAGTTACGTCAATTATTCTCAATATAATAGTTTTGTGTTTTTATGAAGGATCCGCTTTCAGGTTCTTAAAAGAGAAGAGTGTTTTTCGAGCAAGTGTGTAAATTGGATTGGAGTAATAAATAAATATAGATAGAAGAAAAGAGGCACAATTGAACTAAGAATGCACGATTTCATTAAGACTTTTGAAAAAAGTTCAACATAAATAAAATCTTTTTGTTAGAATTTGAGACACAATTGCCAATAAAGTAAAAATAAAAAGACAAGCAACACAAGCAATTACTTTAGAAAATTAATGAGGATATCTTAGGACTTCCAATTTATTTAGCTCCTTCTTCTCGGCACATTTTCTCACAAACTCTTAAATCGATAGGGTGTCCTCTAGTGTGTTCATATTTAGCTAAGGCAACAACGGTTTTATTTTGTTATAAGATCTCTATCATAGCCTCTATTTTTTTTCCTTCAGGTTATGTATTGAAGCATCATCAAATATCTTGTTTATTTTTTTCAGCTCTTCTTTAGGTTGCATCACATAATCCAGTCATGAAAAAATCACCTATATTGGTTCAACCCCCGATCTTCAATACAAGCCAACCTTATTTTTTCTTTCTTTCTTTTAGCATTTTTTAGTAGTATGTTCTTTCCTAACTTGAAACCCAAGTTAAATATTTGGTCGCAACTCTCATCTTCATTATATTAATTATTTTTGGTATTTTGATGGTTAGGTCATATCTCATAGGCAACCAATATTTTAAAACGTATTTTGTAGTCATTCTTACAACTTCAAATATCTTTGGCTTTCTTCTTAAAATATTCTTAAGCATCCATTTAGCATTTCCAACCTTAAAAGCATACAAATTCCCATCTTAACTCTTCTCTACTTCAATTTATACGATTGATACATTCTTAGTTAAAGATAAGGCTGTATACTTTAACCATTGGTATAGAGAGAGTGTTATAGCTCTAGCAGAGTAGATCCATGGTCATCCAAGTAAAGTATTGCAAGATAGTTAGATATCTAGCACTTGCAAAGTCACTTAGAATGATTGGGGCTCAATAATACGCTCAACATTTATGTTACTAATCACTTATCTCAAAGACCCATCATATGCTCTAGCCATCATAATACTTAGCCTCATATACAATGCATCAACTAGCAAACAATCCTATATGCCTAAGTAGTATATTCAGAGCTAACCTATTATCAATAAGCATTTTTGAAATTACATAATCTTTGCACTTCACAATGATATATAGTAGTTTGTTATGTATTGTCCCCTTAGGATCTAGCTCATCTTATAAAAAGTACAAATAATTGGTAGATTGGATTTTTATACTAGATGTTCTACTGAGTCCCTCAAAATTTACCTCATTTAATAAAAAGTGCAAATAATTGGTAGATTGGATTTTTATACTAGATATTCTATTGAGTCCCTCAAAATCTAGCTCATTTAATAAAAAGTACAAATAATTGGTAGATTGGATTCTTTATACTAGATGTTCTATTGAGTCTAATGGTGTTGCTACCCAATTTTTGATCCATGTTTTGATAAAGTTTCAGAAATATCCAAAAATACAGAAAAACAACGAAAATCCTAAAAAAGAAGTTAAGGGACTAATTTTGAGGCCTAAGCAACATTTTACCTATAAATAATAGTCTTCAACACACACAAAAAAGGGGGGAGCAATTTTGAAACACTAGAAAAAAAAATACAAAAAAAGAAAACCCTAGCCCTAAAAGCAACTCTTTTCAAAGGGGGCAGCGCCCCTCTCCCTTTCTCTTTTCTCATGGAGATGCCTCTCCCACCCCTCCATCTTCTTTCCCCGTTTGTTTTCTCCCTCTCAACCATTACATTTCCCTTCCAGCAGCCAGCCATACCTAGACAACCCCAACAGCAACAGCATTATAGCCCCATCTTCTTCTCCCTCAACCAGCAGCTGCTCACAGCCCCTTGGCCAAAAGAAACCAAAATCGGCAGCGCGCCCCCGGCCATCTCCTATCAACCCCATTTTTTCCAGCCTGCTCAAGCCTCCACTTCCCCCTCTCAACCGATCATTCTTTCCCCCTACCCAGTACCAGAGCACACCACAGAACCGTTTCCCCCGTCTCCATCAACCAGCTTTCCAGAGGCAGCCGACCGACCGGCAGCCATCACAGGCCGCTACCACAAACAGGATTGAAGACCATACAACAGCACACACACAGAGCCATCAGCGCCGTCCACACCGTCAGCCGGCAGCGCCGTCCACACCTAGCCATAGATTCACCGTCGCCCTCTGCACACTGCAGCGTCGCCCAACTACCGGCCACCTGAAGCGAAGGAGAAGAAGATGTAAACAAAAGAAAGATCTATGGTGAAGTAGATCTGAAAAGGAGAAGACCGAAACAGATCCGAAAAAGAAAGAAAAAATTAAAATCAACTGGCTTGGGTGTTTTATTCTTTTGCAGGTGATGAAGACCCTCACCGCCGGCAGGGAAGGGAAGAGGAGATGACGCTGTGACTGATCCCTGCTTTTCCAGCGTTTTGTGCGGGCACATGGGTCAACACGCCCCTGTTCATACAGGTCAAGAAGGTTTCTCGGCACTGTTATGGAGTTTTAGGGGCTATTTTGCAAATTTTAAATTGTTTCATGTAATTTTTTTGTCTGGTTTTGAATTTTTATTATTTGTAGTGTTGATGTAACAAAAAAAAATAAAAGAAAAGAAATATAGTGAAAGTGCATATGTGTGTTTGTATTTGTTTTATGGATGTTTCTTTTTATTTATGATAAAATTGCAAAGAATAAAGAAGAATTTAATATTTTGATTTGCTCACGGTTAAGAATTATGAACTTACACGTAAGTCGTATTTCTAATATCCGATGAAAAGACAATTATTAAAACTTCTTTAACACATCAAAGCCACGAAGCAGCTTACCTCCAGTAGGGTGCGTTAGGGGTGCTAATACCTTCCCTAACAACAACCAGTCCCTTACCCATGAATCTCTGACAAGACTAGTACACCCGGGTTTCCTAGTAGCCCTCAATTAAATACTAGGTGGCGACTCCAAGGAACCAATCAAGCAAAACGAAAATGAAAAAATCGCCAGCCGACGCCACGCGGGAGACATACGACAAAATGGCGACTCCACTGGGGAAGGTACTGTTTCTGACAATATTTGACTAAGCTTTGTGAATTTGATGTGTTTAAGTTTTTGCTTTTTTGTCTATTTTTTGTTAATATATTTTCCATATATTTTATAGAATTGTCTCATGCATCACATACCTTTATTTTTTAAAGCACACACAAGCTTCTAGGTTAGGTGGGGAACTAGCAATCTGCCCTAAGACTATTGGTCAGGGTTCAGATGCGTGAAAACCCAACTCATATCTGAGTGTCTGCTTGATAATGGTGGGTATACGTACCTTAACCATTTCTTGCAACACCCCTATACTGTCTTTACAAAGATCGTCACTGGACAGATATGAGACCCTTTTGAGACCAGGTAAAAAACCTATCCATGTTCACATAATGAATAGAACCTGTCCTTAGGTTGTATGTGTTATCGTTATTTGCATCAAGGCAAACCCTTCTTGAAACATCTTGAACTCAAGATTTGTGGGTGACACAATGACCGTCACTCAGAAAATTTTCATTGTAGAGTTTGGGCAAGAATCAAGATTCTTGCTTCATCATGCAAGAGTTATGATCATATGTCACCCCTTGAAGGGCGAGTTCATCATATAGATTACATGTTCATACATTTGTCATGCATGCACCGGGATGAAAAGTAGGTCCCCTACGAGTTTACAACACCCGACTTTGAGTGAAAAACCCAGAAGATGAAGATTGTGCTCTTCGTAGCGTCCATTTTCAAGAAAAGTTGGAGTCTCTGAAGAAAAGTTTGACTCGCCTCTAGCTTACTCAAGTAAATACATAGAAATAACTCTAGGAAAGTTCCTTTCGACTGATCTATCATCTTTGTTCAAACCCCAACAATGACTCGGCCTGAAGAAATTTGGGGGCAAAACGATCAAGAGCCCCAACACAATACAACATTTCCATAAAAGCTTTTGTGGGAAAGCTGGCCGAAGGGGAATTGCACCACAGTTGTAGAATGGAGCTTGTTCTTGCTCTGTCTAAAAAAAAACTACCTTCGTTCGATCATGCCTGCAAAACTTCTTGATTTTTTGTTTTAACCCGTTTCAATCTTATTGGTAAGCTCATAATGCCACAAGAGTTGCTCTGTCAAATTAGCCTTTCTTGTCAATAAGATCAGGTGTTTTCTGGTGTTCATGACATGCCTTCATTTTTCATTGTTGTTTCATACAAATAACACATTGAGCATAACCTTTAAACATGAAACTATTGCACCAAAAATATTTTGATGTGTTTCACTTGTCTTCCAAAACTATGCATGATCTCACATGTTCACAAGGTTTTTTGGGAAGTCAAAGTTTAGTATAAAAACAGAAATCATGTTGATGTTTGTCCGAAACAAACGAGTTCTGGAAATTCAAGTAATTCCCTAGAAAAGTAACCATACACCTAGAAAACCTAAAAAAAACACCAAGAAGCGACTCCAAAAGCTGAGTTATATTTGAATGAATAATGAGAAATCACATTGTATACTCGCATGAAAGTAAGGCTTACCGATCCTAAATGCATGAGTTTGAAATGAAGAAAGACCATTTTTTATAATCTTTTCACGAGGCTAAAATATATCATTTGCATTCCCCTTTTGAGCCTAATGCTTTTCTTGAGAAAATAACCTTGGCTAGGATCACACCCCACACTGGAGGCAAGTGCAAGAGACAAAAAAAAACTCAATGATTGAAAGTGTCGAAGCAACACTGAGGGGCATAAAAGAAAATTCTCAATCATTAAAAGTGCCCGAACAAATCTAGGGGGCATAAAGAAAAATCCAAAGGATCAAAAGTTTTGAACATAAAAAAAACAATATAATGATGCTCAAAACCATACGAAGAATACAAAAGCTAAGAGAAAGAGCCCAAGCCCATCATTAAGAGGCACGATAGATAATTTTCGAAAGACATTCAAATGAAAAAAGGTCAAAAAACAAGCACAAGTGATCCTTAGTCCTGAAATCCCTTAAACACTTTTTGAGCTTGTAAATATCATTTTTCTTCATAACAATAGCTCAATCCTACATTACATGCCTAATCAAGCCCTTTCTGATCAAAGGCAAGCAATCTGGATTGGTAGACAGTACTTTCTCATGCAAACCAAATCATTATTCATGCAAATAAAATGAATGCTTTCAAGACTGGTTTTTTGAAACTATCATATTAAATCTTGAACCATTTTGACCAACCAAATATCACTTCATGTTTTTTCACGAAAAGCAAAACAAAATGTTTTCATCATTTCTGATAACCTCTCCGTAGAATCACTTGAACTTCTTCAGAATGAGTTCACTTTGAATCGATGTTAAAATGATTTATGTGTCTGGAATAGCTTTGAAATTCCAAAAATTTCTGCATGAAAACAACTCATTGTCAAACCTTCCTTAGCATAGCCTCATCCCCAAACTTGATTTGAATACTTGAGGGCATGATCAAGCTAGGGGCAATTAAAAAATGCATGATAGGGCTAGCTCCAAGATTCCCTTCCAAAAAAAAATGTCGGGCAAAACTAACAACCCTTGAGATGAAGGTTGGAGGACAAAGAAGTATGATGACATCAAGTCCTTCCTAAAGGTCAAGATCACAGGATATGACTCGAGTAAGCAAGAGGGACAAAACCATCGATGTTTACTATCAACACTCCAACTTTTAAGAAAAAAAAGATACCATGAAGAAATAGGGACCTATATTTCTCAGGTACGTGTACATGCATATTGTTCATAATGCATCATTTTCAATATTGTCAGATCGATGTTTCATCATCACCTTTTGGGTAGTGCGTTTTCTAACCCTATCTCATTTCGAGTGCGCCTTTGAGCCCTCACTTCTCAGGTAGTGCGTTGAGCCACCATTTCTTGGGTAGCGCGTTTTCTAACCCTACCTCCTTCCGAGTGCGCCTTTGAGCCACCATCAATATTTTTCTGGGTAGGTCACCCATTACAACGCGACCATTTCTCCATGTTTTTTTTTATCTGGGTAGGTCACCCATTATAATGAGGTCATTCTTCCACTTGGATAGGTCACCCATTACAATAAGACCACTCTTTCCTTTTTCTTGGGTAGGTCACCCATTATAATGAGACCAACATTTTCTTTGGTAGGTCACCCATTACAATGAGACCGCACTTCATATTTTTTCCATCTGGGTAGGTCACCCATTACAATGAGACCACACTTCACATTCTTTTCATCTGGGTAGGTCACCTACCATAATGAGACTGTTTTTCATATTCTTTCCACCGGGTAGGTCACCCATTACAATGAGACTACTTTTTACACCTTTTTTGTTATAATTGAATGAGGTCTTTAGATGGGATCTCAGGTAGCTTTGGTTAAAGGGAATCGCCAGATGAGATTTCAGGTTGACCGAGCTACACACGTTTTTGGTTTTGGTTAAAGGATGTCACCTGATGGGATCTCCGGTAGCTTTGGTTAAAGGGAATCCCAGATGGGATTTCAGGTTGACCGAGTTACACACATTCTTTTGGTTCTAGTTAACAGAGGTCGCCATATGGGATCTCCTGTAGCTTTAGTTAAAGAGAATCGCCAGATGGGATTTTAGGTTGACCGAGCTACACACGTTTTTTGTTCTAGTTAAAAGAGGTCGCCAGATAGGATCTCAGGTGGCTTTGGTTAAAGGAAATCGTCAGATGGGATTTCAGGTTGACCGAGCTACACACATTCTTTGGTTCTGGTTAAAGGAGATCGCCAAATGAGATCTCAGGTTAACGAAAAAAAAGAGAAAAAAAACACAAAGAGAAAGAGAAAGAAAGAAAGAAAGAAGAGGAAGAAAATAGAAGGAAAAGAAAGAAACAGAAAAAGAAAAAAGGTAAGGTCTTTAGATGAGTGGAAGACAAGTTTTTCTTTACAAAACTTACTATGCAAACCATTGAGGAGTTTTGCTTCGTAAGCATTGTAAAGAGGGGGCATATGTTGCTACCTAATTTTTAACCCATGTTTTGAAAAAGTTTCAGAAAAATCCAAAAATAGAGAAAAACAACGAAAAATCCCAAAAAAAAGTTGAGGGACTAATTTTGAGGCCCAAACAACATTTTGCCTATAAATAGTAGCCTTTAACACACACAAAAAGAGGGTGAAGCAATTTTGAAACACTAGAAAAAAATACAAAAAAAGAAAACCCTGGCCCTAAAAGCAGCTCTTTTCAAAGGAGGCAGCGCCCCCCCTCCCTTTCTCCTTTCTCTTGGAGCCGCCGCCCCCACCCCTCCATCTTTTTTCCCCGTCTGTTTTCTCCCTCTCAACCATTACATTTCCCTTCCAGCAGCCAGCCATACCTAGACAACCCCAACAGCAACAGCACTGTAGCCCCATCTTCTTCTCCCTTACCCAGCAACCGCTCACAGCCCCTTGGCCAAAAGAAATCAGAATCAGCAGCGCGCCCCCGGCCATCTCCCCTCAACCCCTCTTTTTCCAGCCCTCTCAAGCCTCCACTTCCCCTCTCAACCGATCATCCTTTTCCCCTGCCCAACACCAGCACACCACAGAACTGTTTCCCCCGTCTCCATCGACCAACTTTCCAGAGGCAGCCGACCGATCGGCAACCATCACAGGCCGCTACCACAAACAGGAGTGAAGACCATCCAGCAGCACGCACACATAGCCATCAGCGCTGTCCACACCGTCAGCCGGCAGCGCCGTCCACACCTGGCCATATTTTGATTTGCTCACGGTTAAGAATTATGAACTTACACGTAAGTTATATTTCTAATATCCGATGAAAAGATAATTATTAAAATTTCTTTAACACATCAAAGCCACGAAGTAGCTTACCTCAGGTAGGGTGCGTTAGGGGTGCTAATACCTTCCCTAACCATAACCAGTACCTTACCCGTGAATCTCTGACAAGATCAGTACACCTGGGTTTCCTAGTAGCCCTTAATTAAATACTAGATGGCGACTCCAATGAACCAATCAAGCAAAACGACAACGAAAAACCAACGCCGCGCGGGAGACGTGTGACAAATGGTATACCCTAAGGCACATAGGCTTTATTCAAAACCTTTTATAATGCATTTCTGTGCATCTTTGAGCTCAAGATTAGTGAAAGTAAAGAAATCCAAGTTTGAGTCTTTTTCAATTGCTTAACCACATTATATTTATTATGTTTCATCAATTTTAGGAATTCAATCACCTCTTCCTCAGTTACAAGCTTGTTGACCTCATCATTATTAGTCAATACATCAACTACTTTCCCTTTTAGCTTTTTTTCTTCCTTCTAATTCTTTAGGTGTAAAACTCCTTCCACTTCTTATCAGCCCTCCTACTTTAACTTACATAATTGGGAAGCAACCTTTAATGTGGAAGGTATGATCATAGTTATATAGAGGTGCATTATAGTCTCCACTCTTTGGATAAGTTAGTTTTATCATAATAATTTATGGAGGACCACTTAAAATTGGTTAATATTTACATACCTCAATCTTCCCATTTTGGAATGTCATCATTCCTACCTCAAATATTTTTCATAACATCTTCCACCTTTTTTAGCACTCCAAGAATTATTAAGATCTCTAATTCAGATGAGATTTTTTACAATAATCAATATCATGTCCAAACTGGTAGTCATTTTTGCAATATTTATCATAATCTTTTATAGGTTATGTCTTGAAAAGTAGCTTGAGGTATTTCAACTTTACTAATATTTCAAATAACCTACCCATAATTACCTTAAAAAATACCTTTTATTTTTTCTTTTTAACCTTAATAGATATCACATTTACCCTTTCATTTTTGAAGGTATGGTTTAGGAATGGATTAGTATTCATATTGAGGTGCCTCATCAAATATTATGACCACCAACACTAACATGATACTTACAGGTTTGGTCAGACTTGTACCATTTAAGATATAGTGGTTAGGGTGTGCTTTAAGGGATGATGTTAGCAATCTTTTATATATCTTATTTAGGTGGTTTTTATAGAAGTTTTTATAGGTGTAATAGTTGTTTTCAATTTGGTTATTTATTAGGGGGGTTGATTTTGGGTGTTATTTTATTGGCTACTAGAAAATGGGGTGGAAAAGTTCAAATTAGCAATAGCTAAAGTGTTGATAGGTGTTTGAAAGCTAACATTACTTATGTTTTCTTGCTGGTTTTTTTCTCTTATTTCAATAGTAATTCCTTCCATATTAGGGACTTCAACATCTTTTTTTCTTCTAGTAAACCCTTTTCTTTTGTTTTGTTTTAAAAGCATTTGAGATCTTTCTTGTTTTAATGGCTTGTTCAATCATTTTTAGCCATTATTACTATATTTGTGAAATGTTAGGCTGAACCACCAACTAGGTATTCAAAATAATGCACTTTAAATATATATTAAAGAATAGGGTAATTGATGTGATCCAAGCAACACCAAAAAATTCATTAGAGGTTCTAGGTGGTACAATGACAAGACTTAGAGCTAAAAGGTTTAAAGAGGTTTTTAATGGATTTCTTCAAAACACATAAGTCAAGGTGGACTTCAAAAGGATATTAAATAATTAAGAACAAGCCTTGATTAACTTAATTCATATTTAAGAAGGGCTTGTTGATGGGCATTCAAACATTATAAAAAGATTGGAATAAGAAGATTCAAATCTATCAATTTTGACATTTCTTTATTTTTTTTGTCATAACTAGAGCTACAAAAGAAATTTTAATGCGATTCTAGTTGCATTGGAAATTAAATATTCATACATTTCTAGTGGCATATGGAACTTTTTCTAATTTATCAATAAAAGATAGAACAATGCATTTAAAGTTGGATTTTGATTTTGCTAACATATTACGAAAATGACTAGTCTTATTTAAATTAGTTGGGCTATTATTTTATTTATATTTTAGTTATTATTATATTTTTTAGAGATATTAGAGCCTTTATTTAAATTTGAGTTCATTGGATATTATTATTATTATTATTATTAGGTTTATCCATATCTATTAGGGATATCCTATTAGACTTATGATTCTTTCTAGTATAAATACACTTTTGTACAGACTTTTTGAGGTTAGAGTATTTTTAATAAAGAAATCAATATTCTTGCTATCTTTTATGTGGTTGAGTGATTCTTATACTAAGTTATTGATTGGACTTGTAAACTCTTTGAAGAATTGATTAATTTTATTGTGATTTTATACTACTTGTTCGTGTCTCTTTATAGATGTACGGTGAGGGTGATGATTGCGTATAACTTTAGTTCTTCAAAGCAGGTTTCTATTGGCTCAAGTTGCAAACCATTCAAATCTAATTTTAACGTACCTTAAGAGGTGTCTACGTCAGTTAGTATCAGAGTTTGTGTTATTATTTGGTTATATCCCTTTAATCTTTAGTTTGTGTCATTTTTTGATTTTTTTTTCTTTCTAGTTTTGGCTAGGTCTTATTTCTTAAAAAAAAAATAGAGTTTATTTTTCTCTTATTATTTCAAAGTTTGTGTCAAACCCTATATATAAAAAATCATCTTGTTTAGTTTTTTTATTTTACTAAACACATCAAAGAAAAATTATGTTCTTGAATTTTGTCTTTTATTTTTCTTGATTTCAACCTAAAGTAAAAAAAAAGAAGGAAAATAAATCTTGTTCTTACCAAATTATGTGGATAAAAAAGGGAAAAGTTGAAGAAAAATTGCAATAATTGATTGAATTGATAAGTTAGGGCATAACCAAATACAAACTTTTGAATTTTAGGGTTGACTACAAGTTTTTCGAATATTTTCTTGATATTGCCGAATAGATACATACCAAATCCTTGCTAAATTGAATTCATGTTTTTCTTGGATTATCTTGCCTTATTTCATATAAATTTAGTTAGTATAGATTTTTCTTACTTTATTATAATTATTTTCTTGAAATTCTTGAAGTTGAATCTTAACTAATAAGACCATAAAAATTGATTAAAAAGATGAATTGGCTATCCAAAATGGAGCTAATGATGTTATTTGCATTAATGACTTGGATATATATGATTTGGCTAGTGGCCCTGTAGGGAACAAATAATATATGTGTTACCAACTCATCGAACTAGTAATGAAATGTTGGAAGAAGCCAAATTGTCAATACAAATATAATAATATTTTAGGGATTTTAGGGATCCATTTCCAGTGAGTTGTTTGAAACGTATTTTAAAAATTGAGGTTGTTACACGAAGTTGCTTGTATGATGGTGAATTAGAATTTGTGACAAGTTTTATGCAAAAAATAGCAGGAAAAAAATTTGGATAGGGTTCGTATAAAAGAAGCTCAATAAAAATTTCATTAATCGGGAAGGTTTTCATTAAAAATTATAAGTCAGAGTAAATTTAAAATGAGTCAAAATAGTGTAAAGGATAATAGCATGAGTTATATGAAAAAAGAAATGAGACGATGAAACATGGTAATGATAAGTGCAGATTTTAAGAGATCAAACTAAGTAGTCAATCGCGCAAGAAGTTGAAATAACAAATTATATGTTAAGAGAACACGTGTATTTTATTAGAATAAATTGAATACTTGAAAAATTGAAATGACATAAATACAAATATGACACAATTTAAATATATTACGAATTGAAACAATGGTGCGAACCAGATATGGTTATGAGATATATGTTAAATTTAAATGTAATACAAAATGAAACAATGGTGCAAACTAGATATGGTTGTGAAATAATATATAATTGTAGGAATTAAAGGGATTTTGAGGAAGTGATTCGTAGTATGAATCAAACATGTTATAAATAAAAATTTCCATGATATGATTGTGATAGTTAAATAAGTACAATGATGAAATAAAAGTTCATCAAAAGATGGATAGAAAAGCTCATCAAAAGATGGATGGAAATGTATTAAATTGGAATCTAACATAAATTAATGTTCGGACAAAAAGTTAGTGAAGATCGAGTTCCTTACATCATTAATATATATATGTGTGTGTGTGTGTGAGAGAGAGAGAGAGAGAGAGAGTGAGAGAGAGAGAGAGAGAGATAAGTATTTATTGCAATATGTTTCATATGTTATAAAAATAAATTGTTTTCAGGTTTATCATAGACTCAGACAGAACAATAGATTTTATATTGCATTTCTTTTATTTAGGTGGTGATGATGTAATTTTGAATATGTTGGCTACCTTTTTGTGTAATGTAATTTTAAAAATAAATTGCATATAAATGAAACCAATTCTAAGGATATTTGTAATTTAATTGTTAATCTTTTTTTATTAGATTTGTGATATGACTTAAACCTACATTGTTGGGTTTGTCTGGGTTCACTTTCCCCCCCTTTCTTTTTAAGTTTAAGGTTTTTTTTATGTTTATCCTTTAATATTTATCTAATTAGAGATTGAGTTCCATTATTTTTTTTTATTATAGGATTTCTTATTGACTTTGAAAATGACCTGAGTTATCTTATGTCTTTTTAGTTGTCATTTTATTTTTAAATTTATTTTTTTAAAATATTTTTTTAATTAAATGAATTTAATTAATTAAATATAAGCA
>Ga0325402_1003413_pt1 | contig 14323 bp, 7 predicted proteins | sample PopdelMetagenome_22_FD_207212 | JGI IMG/M metagenome (GOLD analysis project Ga0325402, IMG submission 207212) | Populus deltoides microbial communities from Bellville, Georgia, United States - Xylem-PdKOR-R3 | ecosystem: Host-associated > Plants > Phyllosphere > Stem > Wood/Secondary xylem... | reverse complement strand
GTTTTTTTAAATTGAGAATCTTGATTGGAGTGTTTGTTTTTAATATTTTTAATATATTAATGTCAAGAATAAAAAAAACTGAAAAAAGAATTATTTTAATTAATATACTGTCAATTAGTTTATTTTTAAAAAAGCACCACACGTAGCTACTAGCTAGGAATTGGAAGTAATTTTTTTTCATCTATTCCCACGTGGAATTGACTACCACAATCACGCAGGTGAAAGACAAGTGAGCAGTAATTACAGCAGGAATATAAATTCATAATGGTTCCATGCATTTGTAAGGTAGCTGCCAACTAGCAAAATTTGGCAGCTGCCTTTCGAACCATAAGCCCCATGTTCACGTGATTCTGCTTCTAGGGTTATTGTTTTCTTGCATCCATCACTATTCGATCCTATATAACAACACTTCTCTTCACAAACTTTACCACTCTGATTGCGTTTCTCTCTTCTTTCTAACTCGAATTAAGAGAGTGAACATGGATTCTACCAAAATTTCAGCTCTCCTCTTCATTTGCATGATCTTTATTTCCTCAGCCACCTCTATTCTTGGATGTCATTCTTGTGGTAAACCAAAGAACAAACACCCTAAGACTCCTAAAGGTTCCATTACACTCCCTCCTATTGTTAAGCCACCAGTCACTCTTCCTCCTACTGTGAAACCACCTGTCACTCTCCCTCCACAGCCAGTTCCTCCGATTGTTAAGCCACCAGTGACACTCCCTCCACTGCCAGTTCCTCCGATTGCTAAGCCACCAGTGACACTCCCTCCACTGCCAGTTCCTCCGATTGCTAAGCCACCAGTGACACTCCCTCCCCTGCCAGTTCCTCCGATTGCTAAGCCACCAGTGACACTCCCTCCCCTGCCAGTTCCTCCGATTGTTAAGCCACCAGTGACACTCCCTCCCCTGCCAGTTCCTCCGATTGTTAAGCCACCAGTGACACTCCCTCCCCTGCCAGTTCCTCCGATTGTTAAGCCACCAGTGACACTCCCTCCACTGCCAGTTCCTCCGATTGTTAAGCCACCAGTGACACTCCCTCCTCTGCCACTTCCTCCAGTGCTGCCAGTTCCTCCTGTGACACTCCCTCCTCTGCCACTTCCTCCAGTGCTGCCAGTTCCTCCAGTGATTACAAATCCACCAAAGGGAAAGCCATGCCCACCGCCTCCTTCATCCAAGGATACATGCCCTATCGATACACTAAAACTTGGTGCTTGTGTGGATCTTCTTGGTGGGTTAGTGCACGTTGGCCTTGGTGATCCAGTTGTGAACCAGTGCTGCCCAGTTCTTAAAGGACTTGTTGAACTTGAAGCTGCAGTCTGCTTGTGCACCACTCTCAAAATCAAAGCTCTTAACCTCAACATCTACGTCCCGCTTGCTCTTCAGCTCCTTGTTACTTGTGGGAAGACACCGCCTCCTGGTTACACTTGCTCTCTCTAGATCCAAGCTAAGTACGTAATACACTTTACGTACCTAAAAAACTCAAAACCATATATATCCTGATTAAATTGTTTAATAATTTGATTAAGTTGATATATAGGTAAACTCAATATCTTGAGTTAGCGAGTAGTGTTTGCATGTTAATGCATTTTAATGTCTTAATTTTGAAATCAGAATATTGTACCCCGCAAATAATCTAGAACAGTTGGGTTGGGTTATACAAATCAAATAAGAGTTGACATGATCAATGATCAAGTCCGAGTGATTTAATTTGATTAAACTTGATTTTAATTTTTTTAATTGAAAATGATATTATTTTAATTTTTTTTAAAAATTTAAAACGATATCATTTTAAGTGATTATATGCAATGTTGCAAAAATGATCCATAAAACATGCACCGCAAGTATAATTGAAAGATTTAAAATCAAAACATCATGTTTAATTTCTGTTAATAAAAAAAACTAATATTTTTAAAAATATTATTAAGATAAACACCATTTTACATTGCTTAGTGCAAACAATCTTCAAGTTATTTGCATACCCAAAAAATCAACCGGATGAATAAGCTTAGTTGCTAATTATCAAATTAACAAAGAATTAACAAGATGGGCTCTCATGTATCCTCGTAATATTGTCGTGACTGTAATTTGATGGTCATTTTCAATTAGTGGAGACACCTAAATATTAAAAAAAAAAAAGTTTCTTTTCTTTTTTATTGATTCTTTTGCTTTATAATGTTTTTACATATCTAAGTTGTAAATAGTGACAGGAATTGGCTCATGATATATCTATATATGTGTGTATGTGCAGACTAGCGCCTAGCTGATCATCCATGGATGAAAGATTCGACATGAGAGGATGTCGAGCTCTCTTCCCTTCTCTCTTGGTCGATATTGTACACCATTTAATTTTTCTTCTTCTTCTTCTTTAAGGTTAATGCTTTATGTATGGTTTGTCTTTTAGACAAGAAACTAGCTATCAACAATGTTTCTCTCTCAATTTAAGATCTTATTGGGTTCTCAATTTGTTAGATAGCCATTTGTTTTGTGCATCTGATCTTCTCTTTCATTAGTACATTTAGGTAGCTAATGTGAGTTAATAATTGCATATATCCGATACATTTCCATGACACGTGCATGGAAATTCCAAATAATTAATTTTCCTAGTAATCCGACTTAATTACTTATAATTAATAAATTGCTTAGGAATTTTATTTTTCATAGTAATCGATACGAATTCAACAATATAATTTCTTTATTGTTAGTATTTAATTTAAATAGTTATTATTTTTTTCATTTTAATTAATTAATATTTTAAAAATTTCAACCTGAAAGTCTTAAAGTACTTCAAATCAAACCGTACATTAGAAGCAATGAATAGGGAGAAGGATAATTAAATGAGAAGATGATAGCATTATTATAATACTATTATTGTCGGTTCGGTTCAGTTTAGTTTTTCTAATTTTAGGTTTATAAAATTGAAATCGAACCGAATTGGTCTGTTTTTTTAAAATTTTAATTGGTTTAACTGATTTTTTTTCATGGTTCAGTTTTTTTTTTTATTTTTCTGATTTTCTCGGTTTTCTTGGTTTTTTAATTTTTCTACTCATCCCTAGTGTTATACTTTCTTTTGCCAATAAATAGAGATGGGAAGGGGAATGGTGCTGGTTTTTCAGAATTCCAATGGGCTAGTCTATTCAATCTCCTCTCACAACTTAACTTTAGGTCAGGGGAGACTGCTTTCTAAATAGATAAATGTTACTCTTGAACGTGAATGACATGCTTTCTTTTACCCTTTTTTTTTCTTTTCTTTTCTTCTTTTTTGATAGACTTGAAAGCAACATATCTTATGAATACATGATTGAAGGATAAGTCTAGAATATAGATTAAAGTAGTAATGTTAGTAAACTATATATTAAATTTAAATATATATAGAGATTACAAAATGACATGGATGCCTGTTGATGTCGGCCTTATAATAATTAATCTCAATCAAGGGAGGAAACCGGTTAAAATGTTCCCTTTTAACCCCCCAAAGAAATAAATGATATCATGTTAATTTGGTTAGTGCTTCAAAAGATAGAATCGTGTGTTTAGTTAGAGAAATATAAAATAAATTAATATGTTTTTGAAATAGTTTTGAAATGAATTTCTATCAATTTAAAATAATTTAAAAAATGTCTTTTTAGTTCCAATTATTATCTTCGTTTTTTCTGCCGCAGAACAGCAATCATGCATTAAAAACGATGAATTAAGGCTAATTAATCATTGGTATAGTTGCCGTCAACTCATTGATCTGATACCACATGACATAATATAAAGCAGATAGATAATCAGTCAAATATCCTGAGGAGGTGGTGTGGCATGCATGAACCTATTATATGAAGAACTAGCTACATTGATGAGGGCTCCATCAAGTACAAGGAATCATCCTGTGTGAAAATCAAATCGCAAACAAGCTGTTTTTTTTTTTTTTTTTTGTTATGAACTGGTTTTAGATTCCATAGACAAGAGTGTCATACTTCTTATCTCTTGCCTGGCTACTCTGAGATCTCCATGTACGCATGAAAATCTTATAAAATTCTTACATATGATCATTATTAGCTACCCAGGGACCACCTTAAGCAATGCACATGAACTTACTTTGTCTTCTCTTCTCCAGATAAATGTATGGCGCGCATCTGTTGATGGGGCTCCTATCCTGAAACTAGGAGATTCCTCGGTGTATCTAGTCTTTTTTTCTTTACAAAGATATATTTGTGTATATATATCTAATTCCATGTGATCAAACTGCATGAATTGGTTTTTTTTAAGAGAACTCAACTATTTTTTTTTTGTAAAAAATATATTAATTTTAGATGAAAAGACTCGGATTGAAGATTTTTTTATAGAATGAAACCCTAATTATAAACAATTCCTCCAAGACCGAACTAAAATCATGCTTTATGATTGGAGGGTTATTATCTTTTTTCTCTTTGAATTCCAAGACACTATTATATCACAATTATCTTAACTAAGTCAACCTATTTGACAGCCTCGTCTGCCTCACAGCTCAATTATGCAAACAATATGGGCCACGTCAGGAGACAGGCTTTCTTCCAATAAGATTTTGTAAATATTTATCTTAGAAATTAATTATATCTGTGATTTAGAATCTCTTTGGATTCTTTTCTGAACTCTGTATCTGCGTACTTAACCACCTATCCACCACAATATTTTCAACCAAGACAAGTATATGGCATGGTTGTTGTTAAACCTACATAATTTGCCTCACCAGTCGGCCCTGTGTTCTGATAATTTGGAGACTAATTCGTGTTGTATTTTATTTTAATCTGTTTTTTACATTAAAGTAGCTGAATTTGGTGGATGCCCGACAAGTTAATTTACAACCAAATTAACTCAATCAAATTTAACCGAGTCAAAATCAAAATTAAAGAATTTATATAAAAAACTAAACTAAAAATGAATCGATAACCCACAAATTAACTCAATAACTCGATTATCTAGGATCTAAACTGAGTTAGATTATGGACCGCGTCTAATCTATGTTCAATGGTTTGTTTTTGTTGGGTGGTAAATAAAAAGCTTCATCTCTACGAGTACCTACATGCAAGTTCATTCCTGCATCAGGTTTCAGCCTTTTGAATGGCCAATGTGCAAGGAACATGGATCCTGCCTTTCGGCAATCCACTACATTACAAATCCTTGATAACGAGATTTACAACTTATGCACAAACAGCCCAGATCTTAACCTTTTTCTGAGTGTTAAAAACCGAACTCAATTTATTTATACCACCAATGGCACATCAAATAAAATAATTTATCTCGAACAAACAGATTTGACTGCTATATGTGCTTTTTTGTGGGGGTATGCTGTATATGAACTTGAACCTAGTTAGAACATCTAATATGCTCTTTGGGTCTTGGTGGTGTTGTTCCAAAACCTAAGATCCAGGGTTCAAGCATGCTTGATTTCACATATAATCAGATGATACTGGTAAGAAAGCAATCCACATGTTTGAGGCACAAATGCACAGAACCAGCTTGAGGGGAATGGATGGCTATAGCCTCTTTAAACGCCAACTACACCATACCACCTGAAAGTCTGAAACGTTAAAGTTGACTTGAGATGAAGTTCACTTTTATTTTGCAAAAAATACTCTTCCAAGAAAAACAATTATAGAAAATATCTTCCTATAAAATAAGTTATTTATTATTATTTGAATGTCTCAAGGAAAATATTTCTATGTGAAATAAATTATATTTACTTCATGGTTTTTGAATAATAATAATAAGATAATGTTTATAGTTAAGATGGTATCGATGGTGATGATGGTAGCCATGATGATTAGTAACAAAATTATTATATTTAGAAGTGTGGTTGTAGTTGTTTTTTAAAGTATTTTTCACTCAAAAATATATCAAGATAATTTTTTTTATTTTTTAAAAATTATTTTTGATATCAATATATTAAAATAATCTAAAACATTAAAAAAATATTAATTTAAAATAAATAAATAAATATTAATTTTTTTAAAACGCCGAAAAACAAATGGGGTATCGAGAAGTGTTAAAGAATGAGGAGAAGCAACTATAAATTCTTGCAGTAGTCTTGAGAGATGATAGAACCTTTTCATTTTCCACTATACTTTGTAGCAAAGATACAAACAGATGGCAGACGAAATCATTTTGCATTGCACGAATGAAAAGCAACCAAGGAGCAAGGAAATATGAAAGAAATCGATGAATCAATTCCTTTTCTTCTGTTTTTGGTCTGGATAAGCACAACATTAATTTCAAACGTGGGCATCCGACTCTATCCAAAACACTCAGCCGCACCAATTAATGAACCCTAAATATCAAAAATTAAGGAAAAATGAACTGAAAAACTTATTCTCTGAATCGGACTATATATATGTTACAGATTCTATTGAAGGATTGCTGATCTACCTGCTAACTAGAACTGAGATGTGGGCCATACAAGAATGAAAAGCCAATGATACAACCATCAACACTTATTCAATTGTACATCACTTGGGAGAAATCTGAGCCGACTACATTGTTTTAACTTGGCAACCGCTGCCTGTGAGTTACCGAGCATAAGATCAACGTAAACTGCTGTCAGAGTAGCTTCTGGACGATTAGGTACGAGGGATAAAGCTTGTGTCACGAAATGGTGGGCTCGCTCAAGATCACCCTGTGCTGCATACATGGCTGCAAAATTTGCGTAAAGGGTTCCGCGTGCCTCTTCAGGATTGAGGAACACGATACCTTGTGATTCATCAGGGGAGGAATTCTTTGCAGTGATTGATCCTCCATTTAACTCTTCATAATCAAAAGCTTTTTCCACTCGCCATTGCACATAGTCATCCTGGCTAAAGGGCAACTCCACATTATTTCCTCCAGACAAATAAATTGACAAATGCTCAGCAGCTTCCTTGGGCTTGTTCAGCAAGCAGAGAGCCTCAGCTGCATACACATGACCCAGAAAAATATAAATTCTCGAACATACTGGAAGTTCCAAGAGAGACCTTGCATTTGACAAGGCCTTCTCAGGATTTTCCAATTCCAACTCTACATATGCTAAGTTAGCGAGAAGCGCTTGCTTGATCATCTGATTTTCTCTCCTGCGAATATCTTCATGGAAAGAGATAGAGTTCTGCATGATCTCCTGACTTGTCCCTCCCTTCTGTTCTTTTGCATCCCCGTTAGCATTAACTTGACCTAAGCCTACAGTAGATGCTTTGGAATCAAGGCCAGTTAAATTCTTGTGGTTTGAACTCTTCATAGATCCTTCTTCGCTCAGTTCATTTTCATCCAAGGATATATTAGAAGGCAAACCAGGTTTCAAATGATTTAATTCCGAGTAATCCAGTAAATGCAGCGCATTGCGGAGACACTGCCGAGCAAGGGACATGGAGAGCTTTGGTTGGCCATCACTACCCAAAAACAAATCTTCCTTTTCAACAGAATCCACATATCCGTTTCTTGGAATACTGTTTTCAATTGCAAGATGCCTCCATTTTCCCTTGCCGAAAACATGAACGGTAACATCTGACTTGTCTGATGGAACCCGACCAGCTTTTAGAAGTCCCTTCTCCAAAGCCATCAAGCAGCATTCAGCAAGCCGGAGCCACAATAAAGGCTGGTTGTAGAAAACTAAACTTGCTTTTTCAAAACAGCGAGCAGCCAGTAAGGGTTTCCCACAAGCCAAGTGCTGCACTCCACAGTTATATACAATGAGGAGAGATTTATCCTGTGAAAAAGTTAACAACTTTCGTGGCTTGTCCTTCCAAAGAGATGAACTACTGGCCAGTGCCTTGGAAAAGAGCACAGATGCTGAATGGTATTTCCCAAGCTGATAGTAGATGCACCCAAGGTTGTTGAACATGCTTGAAATCCCCATCTCTGCCCGATTACTTGATGCCATTAACAGCTTAATGGCCTTACGGTAGTTACCACGAGCATATTCAAGCTGAGATTTCAAGAGGAGAGCCATGGGCGAGTCCCTCACACGTGCAATGTTGATAGCAAGCTTGACTTCACGCTTTGCTTGTTTCAAATTCCTGGTGAGTAGTAGAAATTGAACCTTGTAAATGTGCAACTTAAGCTTCATTTCAGAAGGAGAAAAAGACCTATCGATTGGGGTCCTTGAAAGGTCATTTGAAGATGAAAGGCCCACAGGCCTTGCTAAGTTTTGCCCACTTATGTCGAGTGAGAACATTGATTCATACTCAAGTGTCTCGTCTGATAGAGTTCTCGATAAAGAATTTTCCAAAGCATTCTCACTAGGAGCTAAATCTGAATTAGCATCCATCCCTGACGAACTACTAGGAACAGACAAAGATTTTGCAACTAGATTTGTCGATTGTTGCTGTGCTGCGCTCCCATTATCACCTTGACCCACAGAACCAAAGCCAAACGCTTTTTCTAGATATAGTAATACATCCTGAAAATGGGGAAGCCGTTACAAGTCAATAAAGAGTGCCCAGTTTAAGAGCTTTTTCTTTTTCCACTTCCAGTAAATCAAACAACACATTGCGGTACAGACAAACAACAAAGGTCATTTTGTTGCGAAGGCAGAACAGCCACATTCTGGACTACGTGTAATGCATGGCTTCAATAGTCTTCATTGAAATTACTATACACAGACTTAATTATCAAATTTCAACAGAATGCAAGGTTTAGGGTTTCCAATCACAAGTGCTAGAAAATCTAAGATCATCTCGAGTGAAAATCTAGCCACCAGAAAGTAGCAGAGATAATTGGGAAAAGAAATCCAACCCAAGCCTTCTCTTCCTGTTTCTGATTGATAAAACCCAAAACTTTCTACCACCTGAGCCCATGCCCAGGAGCTTCACTTAATCATGATATTCAATCGGTCACCAATGAAAGAAAATCAAAGAACACTTTACCTAATAAGTTGCAATTCACAATAATGACTAATGAAAACCAAGTTAATTATAACATGTCATCATCCTTCATTCCTTTCATTGACATCCTTCATCAGGTGGCTCTTTTCTTTATTTATGGTTACTTCATCCAATCTTTATATGATCCTTTTCACCAGTTCTCATTCTCTACTAAATCATAGGTTCTCTAGCAGCCTCAAAGCCAGATTTTCAAGAGGGCACAAGCTAACTCAATTACTCAGCTCCTACCACGCCAGGATGAGCAGGGTTAAGGAAAGGGGAATTAGCCCTTCCTTATAGATAGGCCAACCATTGAAACAGATTTTATTTGAAGCATATTATGAGCAAGACCTATTTAGCCAATGCTGAGGTCTGATGTCTGAGGTCAGGGGTTAAGAAGACACACAAGTGGGGTTAGATTTTGATTGAAAAGAAACTGAATGCGCATCGAAGTCCGAGACAATTGCGTGTCTTCTAAACCCCTGACCTCAACATTGGTTAAATAGGTCCCTCTTGTAGTTGTCACTTTGCTTGTTGGCGTTTCTTTTAACATAAATATCAGATGGAACTCCAATAAAGGAGCCCAAAAACTTGTTTCCTAATACCATAAGTTGCCTGCTCAGAAGTTTGGTACAAAATGCATCAAATTGAGGGTGAAAAATTGAGTTGGTAATATGAAAAAGTTTCTTTTAAACTAAAGAAAAGGATATCATTTGGAAAATTTGTAGAAACTGCCAAATTTAAAGAATCAAGATATAGCTAGCACTGAGAATTTTGATGACCAGCAGTGAGTGCCAATTGCTTGTTGAGGATCCCGAGTTTAGTTCAAGGAGGTACACAATGCACAGAATGTAATTGTCACCAATAGATAAATAAAAAGTGCAGCCAGAGGGAAAGTAATTAATTCTCCTGCAATTGTAGATTGTCAAAACCTAGTTCACTGGACCAGTCCATGTGTCTAATTTATTTTTTGAAACCAAACACGCAGCATTTCAAAATGTGGTCATGCTGACAATGTGCTCAAGCTCACATCAAAAGGAATCTTTGGCTTCAGAAAACACAGAAAAAGTACATGGAGAGTGATTGTGTTTAACAAGGAGTTTCATTTGAAAGGCATATACACAACTTTGAAGAGGAGAAACTTCTCCAACAGAGGTTAAGCAACAAGTCGAGAAAAAGATGGTTTTTCTCAGTTAATTCTCTGTTCTCACTTGAATTTCTTCAGTCAAATTTCAGTAGCTACAATTCTGTGATTTTTGTTTTCTTTTATGTTCTTTTGTTATAGGAACATTTGTGGTCTACTCTCTAAGCACATGGCTGGTGGCATGGCACTCCTATGTTTTCCATTTTTAAGAACTGCTTATATATCATTTTTTTTTTCCAAAATATTTAGTCCTTATTGTCACAATGGAATATACAGTTCTTTAATTGAAAATCTCTACCATGTGGCAGCATTCTGTTTTCAACATACAATCAACAAGATTGTTTTAGAAATAGAAGCAACAAACATGATATGAGGATCACAATGTCATCTATAAAGCAGCTTTGATGGGTATTGCAACATGTTAATAAACATATTCAAACACTAATTTACTCAGCACTTACAGCAGATTTAGATGCATCCTGGCAGGCAAGTGCAACATCTAGCAACAAAAGGCAGACATGAAGAGCAGTTCTCTGCACATAAAAGGTAGAGTATCAGAACACAAGAAAACAACAATGGAGAGAAATGACTGTTGATTAGCAAATCATACCTCCTCTATAGGTTCGATATTGTGATACAAAGGTTCTAGAACCGATAATGCCTTTGAATATTCATGAAGATGGTACCAAATGATTGCCTATAAGAGGCCAGATTTATCATGTCACTCAAGATTGCAAACAAATATCAATAGCAATTCATAAAGCTAACTACAAATATATCAAGAGAACCTACAATGTTTAGCCTTGCTACAGCTGGGTCAAATTCATCCATGTCAGCAACAGACAAGCTGTTCGTGGCAGATGCTTGGTGCACTGTACCACCACTTCCTTTAGACCCTGGCACAACTTTGTTCCCAGGATTGCTAACAGTCTCTACCTGCTTTCCTGAGGCATGAGCAAGCTCTTCGCTTTTCCTCTAAACCAACACCAACCAATGAGACGAGAAAATGTCACACTATGAAAGAATTCAAACCCCAAAAATGGAACTAAAACATGATGCAGCAAACCTTTCACATAGTGAACAAAATTCTTACAGAATGTCCATACTCCACTCAGTTGTTACATGATAGTAAATCAAAAAATAAAGATACAACTAAGACCTCAGAAACGAGATGTACAAACTATAACAACGAATTTTTGTGTAGCCCCTGCTAGAAAACCATTTACACCATTCAGCGTTATCTTTATCATCCACATTTTGACCATCATGTACTTTGTCGCTACCTTGGCTCATCATTTATGATCCGCCAAAGGACATAACCACACAGGGACTTCTTAAATAATCATAGCATGCCAATTCAGTAAGTGTTCACCATAGCAATGTCAGAAATAATCATTACATCAATAAGATAGAATTCCCCTGCAAATTCTATTGATGGATGCAGGCACCAGGATTGGCATGAAGTCTCTGAAGAAACTGTGTACAAGACTTACATGTAGAGAATTCATCAAAATGCAATCGTGTGTAAGATTTAATTATGTTGTGCAATCCCATAGGACGGTCACTGGAAATGTTGTTCTGGACTACAACATCGGACAAGAATACACCGGCCAATCAGGGGAAGCCTTGTGAAGAAAAAAATGTTTATTGGAGAACTTTTAGTAAGCATGTGGAAAGCAATAGCGAGTGATTTTGAAAAGAGAATGTGTAAGCAAGAACAGGATGTAATTTTGAATATAGAATTTCTTTCACTTGGGACTTGGTACTCTTTAACAATACCATCTTACAAAAAATAATCTATGTGATTATCTTTCAAAGTGAATGAAACAAAAGTAATAAGCCTCTCATGAGAAAGAGAATGTGGGGCCTCTGCAATGATTGTGATGTTATACCAAGGGGCAAACCACACAATGCAGACCAGTCTTTTGGGTGTGAGCATTATGGAACAAATAAGATGGAAAAATTACAAACGAGGACGACAACCATGCACCAGACAGCAGGATTGAGAAGAGAACAGCAACCAGCTTGGCGTCATTTACTGAAGATAAGTACCAAGTGAATGAAGATGGTTGGATGTATAAAGATGTGGTGACAAAACTTGGATGAAGATGGCTGGATGTATAAAAAAGCGGTGACAAAACTGTGAAAGTAGGAACTAATTCCTATGATTGTGCATAGCTTCCTTTGACAATGAACTAAACGTACAAACCGCAGCAACATCTAGACAGTTCAATAATTTCATTCCCAATCTCTTGCTCTCAAAATCTAACATTTAAAATTCAAGGTTAAAAAAATTACTAATAACACTCCAAAAAACATAGCAAAAACAGCATACCTCAATGTTATTAAGTATTTCAAGCAACTTCTTTGGATCTGGATAACCATCTCGACAATACTCCGCAATTGCAATATTATGTAGTACCTAATGAAACAATACCCGCACATTAAAAGCTTTAAAAAACACAAAAAAGAAAAAGTAAAGAAAACTTCCACATCAATTACATATTCCGAATACCCTAACACATTGCATAACTTCAACTTTCACATGCCCAGCCCGATATAGTCCTTAAATTTGAACTAACAAAATCAAGAGCAAAATTATGCTTTTCATGTTAATTAACTAACTTAATCTAAAAAAAACTGTTAAAATTTTTTTTAAAAAAAAAATACAACTAAATTAAGTGATTTAAATAAATAAATAAATAAAATAGCAGTTCATCACTGCATTTTACCCGAAATTAACCTAATCTCTAATCAAGTAAAATCCAAGAAAATGAATAAATTCAAAAAAAGAAATTAAGTGAGTTAATGTTATTTGCGCAATCATCACCTTCGGATCGTCTTCTTTTTTCTGCTTTAGCTGATACAGAACCTCGAGGCACTCATTGAACCGGCGAGAGTTGAAGTGAAACCAAGCGTCTTTGGCGAGAGCGGCGGTGACGGAAAGGATGGGGTCGTCATCTCCTCCTCCACCGCCGGTGGTGGTGCCGCTGCCGCCGGGGCTCGATGAGACGTCTCGGTTCGATGTGGAATCTCGTGCGTCCATGATCAGATCCAAAAAAATCAAATGGCCACGATTTGTTTCTTCTTTTTTCCGGTTTTTTGAGAACTCTCGCTATCGAATCTAATCTATCTATGTATAATTATGACTGAACTGTATGGAAATGTAAAAACCCTAACTTTATGGAAATTGAGATTTAAAAAAAATGAAACAAACCTCGAATTTTTTTTAGTTTTTTGGAGTTGTGAAAGTACGGAAAGAGCCCCGGCGGTTTGGGGATTTTGCAAACAAGGACAGTTTGCAAAGAGGGAGAGAGGAGATGATAAATGTGATCGGGTAAAAGCTGGGTTTTTGAGTTCCTTTTTTGAGTAAAGGAATTTTAATTAGGTATGGAGGAGTAAGCGTGAGAATGATTGATTTGTTTTTTTATTTTGAGTTTTTCATTGAATTTTTAGGATAATTATATTTTAATCCCTCTTAATATAACAATGTTTTATTTTAGCTCCTATAAATTTTGAGTTCTTGATAATAATTCAATATTGTAATTGCTTGTGAATAGATAAAAACACATAAACATATTTGTTAAATCTTGCCCAATGGATTAGTTTATAATTCCAAACTTGATTAAGATCAAGTTTTTAGTTAATTGAACAAGAAATTAATCTCACAAAACTAGTTAATCTGGTCAAGTTTTTAATAACTTAATTAATCAAATTAAACTTAGATCAGAACAAAAAAAAATATTATTTTAATAAAAATAATTAGTTTAGATCAACCTAAAGACCGAAGCATTTATTTTTTTAACCAATACTAAGGTTTTTTCTATGAAATTTTATATATAATATTATCATTCAAAAAATTACCAAGAGTGTGGGGAAAAAATGATGAACAAGAAAATTCAAAAAATGGTTTTTCTAGTTGCTTGCTCATTTAACAACGGAGGTCAAATTGAGACTTTTTGAAAACTATGAGATAGATATTAAGAAGTTTAAAGCCATAGGGATTAACTTGAACATTTTAGAATCCATAGGGAGTGGAATAAAGTTTACCCTTTTTCATAAATTATTGTTTGAACTTCGAAATGCCTAGCAAGGAACGAGGTGATGGGCAGGTTTGGTTTATGGCATGGGCTATTTTTGGGTTGGATTGGACTACTTTTAGAGGGATGGTTCCAACTTCGAAGGACTTTTGATGGATGCACGGGGAAGGGAGAATAATGGGTGATGATCTTGGCAGGGCATGCTCCTCCAACTTTATTCTAGTGGGTACCACCTGTTATTATGAAACTATTGTCAGAAGAAGCAAAAGGCCTTTTTTCAGTACATGT
>Ga0325402_1003409_pt1 | contig 14330 bp, 8 predicted proteins | sample PopdelMetagenome_22_FD_207212 | JGI IMG/M metagenome (GOLD analysis project Ga0325402, IMG submission 207212) | Populus deltoides microbial communities from Bellville, Georgia, United States - Xylem-PdKOR-R3 | ecosystem: Host-associated > Plants > Phyllosphere > Stem > Wood/Secondary xylem... | reverse complement strand
TATGAATTCAAATCTAAACTATTTTGAATTGAAAGACGTTGATTTTACGAACATGATCCACCATTATTCTAAGAATATGCAAGGATCTAAATCCATTATTAATCTATGTAAGGGTCACAGAGGATTGACAAAAATTGACACAGAAGGAGGAAGTTAGTTAATAAGTAGGCTTGAATTTAACCCTCAACATGTGTGGATAGCTGGTGAGCACAAAAGGACAGGTTAAACTCATTAACACGAGAGGAAATGACTGAAATGCCCTTCGCATTCTTTGAAAATAATACAATCCCAATGCCATTTTAATTATGTATTTCTAAAATATTCCCAGTATATTTTTTGTTGCACATTTAGTTGGTGTTGTGGGATGAAAATGATTGATATAAAAAATACAGGAAATGTTTTGTTTGGAGTAAGGGGATGAAAAAATATCAATATTATTTTTTACTTAAAAATATATTAAAATATTTTTTTATTTTTAATATCGATACATTAAAATTATTAAAAAATATTAAAACAAATATTAATTTAATACTTTTACAAGTAAAACACAATTATCAATACAAAAAACAAACATCCTCATGAAATATTGGAAACAAGAATTAGGGCCTGTTTGTTTCTGCGTTTCAAAAGCGTTTTTGATAAAATTTGAAAATTTTTTATTTTTTTATTAACTTCAAATTAATACGTTTTTAGTGTTTTCAAATCATTTTGATGTGCTGATATCAAAAATGATTTTTAAAAAATAAAAAAATATTATTAGTATGTATTTTGATACGAAAAGCTATTTAAAAAGCAACTACAACCACACTATCAAACACACTCTTAAAAAGAAGAAACTTCATTTATAGTGTGATCATGAAATATTTGACAGAGATGGGTTGTTCTTTTGGTGGCAGTATTCTTTGGAGAAGTCTAAACAACATAGGGCGGCCTTGGAAATCTCCTTGATGAAGAATCTTACGTGGTTCGTGGCGAAAAAACAGTCCCTCTGTGTGCAGTTCTCAAAGAAATACGTGCGGTTCTACAGCCACCGGAGGAATCCCAATAAAGTTGCTAACGATGCCTTCAAATATACTGGAATATTGATTAATAAGTAATTTTCTACAATCAACTTTCTATATATAAATTTTAAAATATGTGCATATATCAATATTTATAGGTTTAATTCCCCACTTTGTATGATAATTCAGTACAAAAAATTTGTTTACAACTCATTAATTTTCCGTACTGCGTGTTTTGTTACATAAACTTATATAATATGAAATCAATTACTACATTTAATATCACACTTGCAAAAGTAGTTAGTGCTAAATCTCAAATTGCATTAAATAATTGTACAAAAAATGTATATATGGCATGTGATTGATGCTTAGAGTATTTTAATTAATAAGACCAATAAGACATAGATATATCATATTTTCAAGAAATTAGTAACAAGATTCACATAGAATCTGAGCCTGTTTCATATTATAATAATGATGACGATTTAAAGTGTTTTTTACTTAGAAAAACATTAAAATGAAGTTTTTATTTTTATTTTCAACATCAGCACATTAAAACTATATAAAAATATAAAAAAAATTAAAATTTTTTTGGAAACACGATTTGCACCGCATTCCAAACACACCCTAAATGAGTCTTAAACAATCATTTTAAGAAAAATTCTCAAGTGGTTTGTTTTAGATAATTTCTTAAATTAAAGATTTGCATGTGCTATATCAACTAAAAGAAATAAAATTAAAGCCAATTATAATTATTGATTATGCTTACACGGCCACCAACTCTCATCATATATATAATAATGTTTTTAACACATCATCATAATTATATAATAGAGAGAATAACAAGAACATAAAATCCTGCTATACAGATCAAATATCGAACTCTAGTTTGTGATGATTTTTACTCCAAGAAAAACTTGAGCATTCGTTATTTATTGGTACTTTTTATACAAAATTCTTGATTTATTTATTATACACAGCATTCGTTATAAATGGAAAACTGAACCACATTTAACTATTAATAAATAAAAAGTACGTGTGTGTGTGTGTCTTTGTATTGTTTAACTATTAAAATAAAAGTGAAAAAATATATAATTAAATAATACATATACTACGTGGGAAAAAAAACTAGTAATGAAAAATGATGGGATAGAGGTTACCAATGGTAGGAGAAACAGTACCTGGTAGGCGATAGCTTTTTCACAAGTAAAAATAAAATCTCAAAAACAACAATCCTTATTTATTTTTTTCTATTTTTTTTGTAGTCATTTGCTATTAAGATTTAATTCCGTTCCACAATGTGGTGTTATTGTTTGCATGTTAGAAAAATACTCATAATTATGATTTTGGTAATTATTTTCTATATATGTTTACAATGATAAAGACACCGATTGAATAAGATTCATAATTTAAAGAAAAAAGTTTGACTTTGAGTCTTAGAGATCAATTGAAATAAGTTGCATGGTTGGTTAGGAGATTTCTTATTTGTTTTATAATTTTACTATCATATTATCACACCCATTTATTTAAATAGCTATAAATCCAGTAATTTGTTAAAGTTGGAGTAAAGTTTCAAGAAATATGTTCTTTAAGTATTTATGGTGAAAAACCTATAACAATTATTGATAAATATTGCAATAAAATAGAAATTAGAAAGATCACAAGATTTAATGTGGTTCGATAATGTGTCTACATCCACATGAGTGATGATCTTTTATTTTTTACTATGTCGAAATAGGGTTACATAATATGTATTTATAGGAGACCATAAACCGCCCAAAAAATCCTAACTGTCCAAGGAATATTAATAATTTTTTTTTCTAATACCCTTTTATCATATCACGGGGGCATTGCCCCTGTACCTTAACCTATTAATAGTCCCTGAAACCAAAACAGGAAATAAATCATGTGATGACGAATATTGTCGTTCCACTCCACTCTAGCATTTGCCTATAAGCCATAATCTCTACCTTGACGAATATCCACCCCTTAACAGAAAAGTTGGAAAAACTCCACCTATGATAATAAGTTGGGACTTCTTGCATCAAACTTTTAGAAACGTTAATTAAGTTCAAACAATGTTTGAAATTTAAATATGTTAATAGACTTTGTCAACATGCATGCTACATTCTTAGAAATGTGTACTTTTTTAAGTAATAGTTCACCATAAGAAATCAATTCCTTAATTATATGAAACATCACATCTATATGCTCGATTCTTGCATGATACACTTGGTTTTTTGCCAAGTAAATGACACTCTGACTATCACAATGTATCTAAACTCCATCTTGCTGAATACTCAGCTCTTTGAACAAACATGTAAGCCACAAGGCTTTCTTAACAGCCTCGGCCACTATCATATATTCTGACTTAGTAGTAGATAATACAACTAAATATTGAACCATAGACTTCCAACAAATAGGCCCCATTACTGAAGTAAATACATAGCCAATGGTAGACCTTCTGTCACCCAAATCTATTGCATAATCTGCATCTACATATCCCACAACTGAAGGATTACCCTATTGTCTACTAAACATTTTACTATAATCTGCAGTACCCCTCAAGTATCTAAAGATCCACTTGATTTCATCCTAATGTTATTGTCCCGGATTTTATAGAAACTTTCTCACCATACTGACTGCGTGTGTCAAATATAGTCTTGTATAAATTATAACATACATTAAACACCCCCTGCACTAGCATAAGAGACCTTTGGCATGTCTTTCACTTCATCATCTATCTTCGGGCATTATGCAATAGATAATTTGAAGTGATTCGCTAAAGGTGTACTCACTGGTTTTGCATTTTTCATGCTTAACCTTTCCATCACTTTCTCAACATAACTACACTAAGATAATTATAATCTCCTGTTAGTTATATCTTTGTGAATCTATATCCCAAGAATCTTCTTAGCAGCACCCAAATCTTTAATGTCAAATCCTCTACTCAACAAAGTTTTCAACTTGTTGACCTCATCCATACTTTTTGCACCAATCAGCATATCATCTATATAAAGCAATAGAAAAATGAAAGAATCATCATCAAGACTCTTTATATAAAAATAACAGTCATACTCATATCTTAGCCAATCATAATAATGTAGGAGTCAAACCTCTTATGCCACTGCCTTGGAGATTGTTTAAATCCATAAAGTTATTTCCTCAATTTACAAACCAAGTGTTCTTGTCTAGGTTGACTAAACCTTAATGGTTGTACCATGTAAATTTGCTCCTCCAAATCACCATGGAGAAAAGTTGTCTCGACATTGATCTGCTTTAACTGCATATCAAAATGTGGTACCAAGCTTAACATTACCCTAATAGAAGTATGTCTGACTATAGGGGAAAATATCTCATCGTAGCCAACCTTTTTTTTTTCCTGTTAGTAACCCTTTGCTACTAGACAAGCCTTGAACTTCCCACCCTTATTTTATGATATTGCTTTATTCTTTTTATACACCCATTTGCATCATATCACCCTCTTCCTCTTTGAAAGTTCAGCTAACTCCCATGTTTGGTTCTTATACTGAGACTCAATTTCTTTTTCTATAACATCCATCTATTTACTTTTATCTTGATTGTGTAATGCCTCTTAAAAACTAGTGGGATTTTTATTACTAGTAATAAGTGCAAAGAAGACTAAATCTCCAAAACCATACCTAGTGGGTAGTTTGATAGTGTGTTTGAGACTACTAAAAGCTATATTGTCATATTGTTGATCTTCTAAACTAGAATTCTCTGAATTCTCAATGGTTTTTTTTTTCCTTTTTATGAGTATCTAGCTTTACTTATACCTTATGGTCATTATTGCTATAATTTTCTGGCCTTTGTTTTTTTTATTTCTAAGTATGTTGTAACATAGTTTTTTCATAAAAAAAAAACCACATCTCTATTGATTACCACTTTTTTTTCCTTTGGTTCCAGAGCTTGAAACCTTACACCCCTTTCTAAGACCCTAGAAAAATACATTGTCTAGACTTTGCATTAAGCTTTGACCTTTCATCATTTGAAACAATCACATAGGCTGAACATCTGAACACTCTCAAACCAGAGTAGTTTACTAGACTGCATATCCATACCTTTTCTGCTACTTTCCCATCTAGTTTTGCCGTAGATGATCTGTTGATAAAGAAACATGTCATATTCACTGCTTCTACCTAGAAGTTCTTAACAAGCCCTAAATTCAGCCCAAGACACCTTGATTTTTCAGCTATTATTTTGTTCATCCTTTCCACTACACCATTCTATTGTCGTGTCTTGCGTGTTATGAAGTGTCTATTGATCTCATACTGCTCATAAAACTCCATGAACTTTGAATCTATATACTCAGTACCATTATCTAATCTGAGGCATTTGATATTCTTTATTGTCTGGTTTTCTACTTTTGTTTTCCATACCTTGAACTTGGCAAACGTTTATAACTTATATTGCATGAAGTATACCCAAACCTTTTATGAATAATGATTAATGAAAAAAATACATATGTATCCTTCATGTGATGCTACCCTTATTAGACCCTAAACATTTGTATTAACATGGTCAAGAATCCTCGATGTCTTATGTGTGGCTATCTTAAACTCATCCTTTAATAGATTCTTCTTATAAAGCTATATCATCCCACTCTTACCCATATGGCCTAATTGCATATAACACAAGACTGTTATTTGACTTGAATTCTACTATTGCAGCTCCATCTACAACTATAACACCTAGCAGTCTATATATTTCTTGACAATCTTTGCCCCTTCATGATTGTTATAACACTTTTAATCATCTTCAGTACTCCACCTTTAAACTTGAAGCTGTACCCATTACGATCTAAAGTGCTTAATGAAATCATATTCTTTCTCAAATATGGTATATGTCTAACATCACACAAAGTTCTAATAGCACCATCAAACATTTTAATTTTGATAGTTCATATTCCAATAACTTTGCATAGATCATTGTTATCCATCAGAAGAAAACTAAAATTGACTAACTTGTAGTTCTCTAACCAATGTTTATTGGGAATCATATGATAAGAACATGTCGAATCCAATATCCAAGATTTTATGGGATGATCTGAACTAGATAAAATAGAAAGCATGTCTCAATTGTCGCTTTCTGAGTCTTTTTCTATTACATTTACAGACTTTAATGAACCCTTTTTGTTCTCTACATCCCCATTCTTTTTCTCTAGACATTCTCATTTTATATGCCCTGTTTTTCCACACTAACACTGTATATCCTTCCTCTTCTTGGTTTTGGAGCAAGCTTCGTTGTTTCTTAATTCATTCCGGGACTTGTTTCTCCTACACTTCTAATTACTCCTTATTATTATCCCTTCACCTTGTGAATTCTCATCACTAGTTTTCTTTCTCAAATTAAAGTTTAATAAGACACTTATGATCTTTTTCAATAAGAGAGTTTCTTTCTCCCATATCAGAGTTGTAACCAAATTTTCATATGTAAGAGAGAAAGGTAGGGAATTCAGTAACATTAACGCTTCGTCTTCATTGTTGAACTTCACATCAATTCATTTCAAATCACTGATGATTTGATTGAACACGTTGACATACCGATTTAAATTTGTACCCTCTGACATCTTAAGACCAAACAACTTGTGCTTGAGATAAAGTTTGTTTGACAATGACAATGATGTATACCGACTTTCCAGTTTTGCCCAAACTGTTACCGGTGATTCCTCATTCATGACATGATACATCACGTCATCATCCAGATAAAGCCTGGTAGTTGCCACAATCTTTGTTTCCAATTACTGCGAATCTGTATCGTTCATGCATCCCAGTTGCTTTCCGTATAACACATCACCATGCTTTGCTGCACCAACTTCACCCTCTTCTGTCATAATTCAAAATTGTTTGATCCGTCAAACTTGATTGTGTTGAATTTTGTAAAAGAAATCCTTGACATCGCAAACAGGCTTCGATACCAATTGTTGTGAAAAACCTGCAACAATTATCAATGAATATTGCAATAGAAGAGAAACTAGAAAGAACACAAGATTTAACGTAATTCAGCAATATGCTTATATCCACAGGAGTGATGAGTTTTTATTTTTCACTATGTCAAAATAAGGTTCACTAAACCGTCTAAAAAAACCTAGCCACCCAAAAAATCTTAACCGTCCAAAAAGTATTAATAATTTTTTCTTATACCCCTCGTCACTCTTATCTTATTCCTTTAAAGTTTTCTTAAAAGGTAAGGAAATTAGTATTTTAAAATACTAGTTTTAACATTAATTTTTTTTTAATGTGATAAATAAGAGGAGTCAATTTATTGTTTGTAGAAATTAAACCCCATTTAAAATTCAATTAACGTAGTAGTTTAAATTACTAAAATTAATTGAAAACATAAATAATTATGAATCTGTTAAACCAAAGTCACAAATAAAAAATGAAATTTAGTTTCCACATGGTGTGCCCATTTCTCCCTTCACCGTCAAAGCTCCTCCTCCTCCATCATCAACACAAGGGGGCTAGGAACGTCACGTGTCAATGCATATAATAAAAGCCATAGCCAACCACCCTCTACCTCTTTTCTTGGATTAAAAAACACCACCTTGTCCGCATCACTTCTAATCTCAAAGATCACAACCACAAATCCAAACCTAACTGGAAAAAAATAGACCTGCCCGCACAGCAGTATATCAAGGACCCAACTATTAGGACAGACTTGTAATATTAGGACAAAACCAGTTACCTACATGTCATTTTACAAAGAGAGAGAAAAAGTGAAGAGTTCAGACACGTTTTAAAGCCTCCCTCCTTCCTTGCAAATTCTATGATCTCTCTCTCCTGTCTGCTTTGGCATAGCTTGTTACGAGAGAGAGACACACACACCCGCGAGAAAGAAGCTCTCTCTCTCTGCCCCTTTATTTATATCCTGAAAGACTCTCTTCCCTGTGTTTGTTTCTTCTCTTTATTGAAAATCTTTCTAGAGAGAGAGAGAGAGAGCTGTTTGTTTCTTCTCTTGTTTACAGAGCGAGAAAGGAAGGACTGTTTCTTCCTACATTTCACTCGTCAACATGATGTCCTTGAATAGAAGCATCTTTCTGGTAAATAATTAAAACCCAACTCTTAATTCTTTTTTTTTAATTATTATTATCAATCACCATTTTTGTCACTCTCACAAACACAAACAAGAAATGAAGAAATCAGTTTCCAAATATCAAGATTTGCTCTGCATTTCACCTTGTAAATCACCAGATATCTTGATCTTCTTTTTTCTCTCTCTCTTTCTTTCTTTCTGTTAATCTCTTTTTTTTGGGTTTTATCTTTATTTTTTGGAAAGAACATTTAGTGATGGGATTTAGATGGTAGATTTCCATCTTTTGGCTTTCTTTTATTGTTTAATAATTGTTATTTATTTATTTAGAGGAGATAATTATTACTGTTATTTTGAAAAAAGATTTTTACTTTTTTTTTTGTATGTGAAACAGAGTAACGCGGGCATTTCGAGCTCGTCTAGCCCTTTCACAGGGGGGCAGAGAGGATCCGTCCCTTCAGTTCCTTCTTCACTGAGGGTAGTGGCCGTCAATTCCAACAGGGATCGAAACGGGAGCGTTTTGACGGAGACCACGCGCAAGGACGTGAGAGATGGAGCCGCCTCGTCTTCTTCTGTGATTGACGTCGACTCCAAATCCACCGTTGCTCCTGGTGGGCCCCATGACGTTTACGGTGAGGATGCTGCCACCGAGGAGCAGGTTGTCACCCCCTGGTTTGTCTCTGTTGCCAGGTAATTTAATATACTTACTGTTGGTATTAATTAACTAATTACTGATTTTATTTTTCCTGTAATATTTGAACTTTTTTTTTTCCCTTCTAAATCTTGGAGATACCGATGTTGTTAGCTTTAAATGCTGTTTTAGTGAACTCCGAGGCATTTGCTTTGCGATCCTTAAAATAAAAGGACTAAATTGCAGCTATTGGCATAATTTGCAGAGGGATCGTTTAGACATGTTCCGGTCACTTAATCAAAAAGATGTTGTTCTGTCATGTGCAGAAGAAGCGGTTGTGTGGGATTCCTTTGATGGATCTTTGTTGTTTTTTATGAGATCTTATGCAAGTAAATAGATGATGATGCCCTATGGACCACGAGGGGTGTAATAAACTTGGTCTCTGTCTTTTTTTCTTGCCAACTCTCGGTGTAGTTGGACTCTTTTTACTCATTTATGGTTTTATTTTCGTAATAATGGGTTGAACATTGTAATTGTTTTGCTGGTGTGCATTTCTCTAGTAGATGTGGAATATCCAATCCCACTAGGATTTCCATAACCTAATGAGAAAGACATGTTGTTTCCTTTTTCTGACTTTATTTTTCTTTTTTTTTCCTACAGTGGGTATTCTTTGTTGCGAGATCCACACCACAACAAAGGACTTGCCTTCACTGATAAAGAGAGAGCCGCCCACTACTTGCGTGGCCTTCTTCCCCCAGCAGTCGTTTCTCAGGAACTTCAGGTTCTTTTTTTTCACTCAGTTGCCTTTCCACCAATTCTTTTAGCTTTTTATGTTGGGTTTTGTCTTGTACGAAATGCAATTAACCTTTTCGCCACTCTACTTGCCAGGTGAAGAAACTGATGCATATTATTCGCCAATATCAAGTTCCATTACAGAAGTACATGGCTATGATGGATCTTCAGGTAGCCACACAGTTCCCTCTGATTCCTGGGCTTTAGATTTTGTATTCGGGATCATGATTCAACATTCAGAGGTTTCGTTGTGTTATTTTATTATTGTCTCTAATCAACTGATGTTATTGCAAAGTATTCTAGATTAAGAAACATACTTTCTTCTCTAGTATATGCCATTCATTTCTGTAGTGCAACTGATGCTAGGAGCAACTGTAATTAGTTTTGAAGATAATTAGGAGCATAATTCCCATCACAATCTCTACTTTGATTTGGTGGACAAGGTAAAATAAATGCACTACCCTAATTGCAGGAGAGCAATGAAAAATTGTTCTACAAGCTTCTCATTGACAATGTTGAGGAAATGCTCCCTATCGTCTACACTCCAACTGTCGGTGAAGCTTGCCAAAAATATGGGAGCATCTTTGGCCGTCCTCAGGGTCTTTATATTAGTTTGAAAGAAAAGTAAGTTCTGTAGATTCTATTTCTACTTCATCAAATTTCAGTAACTTGCTTTGAATGAATGCTTTCTGAATACCTGTGATGAAGCTTGTAAAACAATCATTTTCAGGGGTTGCATTCATGAGGTGTTGAGGAACTGGCCTGAGAAAAACATTGAAGTCATTGTTGTCACTGACGGAGAGCGGATTTTGGGCCTAGGGGACCTAGGCTGTCAGGTGAGCTCTATCAGATTGCACTCTCTATACTCACGGTACATGTTTTCATATCCACACACGCATGCAGCTGACTCATCGGTGACTAATGTTCATAGGGCATGGGGATTCCAGTAGGGAAACTAGCTTTGTATACAGCACTTGGTGGAGTTCGTCCTTCGGCTGTAAGTACTATCACCAGAGTGCTTTTTTTTTTTAAGTTTATTTTTGCTTTTCTTGTTCTCTTTCCATTTTAATGCACGTGAATCCAGAAGTCACATGCTCCTCAAATTTACATGATGTGGTTACCTTTTCCAGCTATGTCTATTATTGCATCTGGGTCTGGCACTTCTAATCTAGCCTTTCCAGCAAAAATTTGCATTTTCCTGAATGTCTTAATTACTCAATGCTGTCATAGCACATTTGTTTCCATCATTTATTAAAATAGCCTGATGATGTTGTAGGTATCAATAAATTTTCTTTATTGGTTATTATGCTTAAATTGTAGATGATGTGACAATTGATGCAATGCAACAAATATTGCATTTTGTTGTAGTTTCCCTTTTAGTGAAATTGCAAGTGTCAAATTTGGTCAATTATTGCAGTGTTTGCCTGTAACAATTGATGTGGGGACGAACAATGAGAATTTGTTAAACGATGAGTACTACATAGGGCTCAGGCAAAGAAGGGCAACTGGACAGGTACTTTATATGTTTACTTTACTTGGACAGTCTTCCTTTATGCATGTGAGGTTCATTTACAGATCTTACATAATTTTCTGCCGTATTGAAGTGGTATTTCTATTCATTTTTCTAGGAATATGCTGAACTGCTACATGAATTCATGTCTGCTGTCAAGCAGACTTATGGTGAGAAAGTCCTCATTCAGGTAGTTGATGATAGGCTTTGACATTTATGTTTATTTCTTTGCTTGTATATACATTTTAAGTTATATTGAAATCCGCTTATTAAACTTTGCAGTTTGAAGACTTTGCAAACCACAACGCTTTTGATCTGCTTGCAAAATATAGCACAACTCATCTTGTTTTCAATGATGATATTCAGGTAATTCTATTTATTTGTGATAATTTGAGCAGTTGGGCTGGCAAGACTCTAACATCTAATTACTTTATTTCAGGGCACAGCATCAGTGGTCCTTGCAGGCCTTGTTGCAGCCCTAAAGGTAGTTGGTGGAACTTTAGCTGACCACACATTCTTATTTCTTGGTGCTGGAGAGGTGAGTTGATACTGGGCTGTACTGAATGATCCTCTTTCTGTTTGCCAATGACTTTGGAAATAACTTGGGAAATTTGTAGGTTACTAAGTAAACAAGGAAAAGGATAAATTGATTGCCTTCTATTATTTTATATCGTACTTGTGTTGCCATTCTCCTCACCTTGCTTGCTCTTCATTTTCTGTTGTTGTCTGATTACAGGCTGGCACTGGAATTGCAGAACTCATAGCCCTTGAGATTTCCAAACAGGTCTCTAGAGCGTCTTCCTTTTTATGTTGTTCACAATTTGCCCCTTGGATATGATTACTGAAAGCTTTGGATGTCAAATAACTCTGGGAAAATTATGAATTATACCTGATTCTTTATGCAGACAAATATGCCAGTGGAAGAGACTCGCAAGAAGGTTTGGCTTGTAGACTCAAAGGTAGCAGTGCAAACCTATTGGCTTCTAGCTGTTTGGAGTTGAATGCTCTTTCCTCATTCCTTTTATTTTATTTCTATCTGTTAAATATTCACACAAATTCCTTTACAGGGGTTGATTGTTAGTTCCCGCAGGGAATCACTCCAACATTTCAAGAAGCCCTGGGCTCATGAACATGAACCCGTTAAGACACTTCTAGATGCTGTTAATGTATGACTCTCCCTCCCTCCCTCTTCCTCACCATCTGAGCTCCCTTTACCCATCTCATAAGCAAAGATGTCATAGTCTCTTCTTTTTTATTGCCTTGTATCATCAGGACATCAAGCCAACAGTGTTGATTGGAACATCAGGGGTTGGAAAAACATTTACTAAAGAAGTGATTGAAGCCATGGCATCCTTCAATGAGGTAAATTTCTGTCTGCTCATCTAGTTTTGTGTTGGAGAGCATGCTCTAAGTAACCATATTTTATATGACTTCGTGCAGAAACCTATAATTCTCTCTCTTTCCAACCCAACTTCACAATCTGAATGTACCGCTGAAGAGGCTTATACATGGAGTCAGGTAATATGAACAGCCAACATGTAATCAATGGGAAATTAACATTATCAAGGCGTACCTCCCTTGGATAGATTTTTCATATGGTTCTTGTTTGGTGTACTGTTGTCCATTTATATGACTGGCTGTTGAACAATTATGAGTCTAATAGATCTCTGTTTGTTACTTTCAGGGGCGCGCCATTTTTGCTAGTGGAAGTCCATTTGCTCCTTTTGAATATGAGGGTAAAACTTTCATGCCTGGCCAGGTAGGAACTTCATAGAATTTGGTTTTCTTTAGTTTATTTATTTGATAAATTGAAAATTTGACTTTGGTTTTTACCTTTTTGCTGTCATTCAGGCAAACAATGCATACATTTTCCCCGGATTAGGTCTGGGTCTAATAATGTCTGGTGCAATCCGTGTCCATGACGACATGTTGCTGGCTGCCTGTGAGTGAACTAAAAATTTAAATGTAACCATCATTATGCAATTTTTGTCCTACTTGCCATTACATGAAATAACTAGGTCCTATTATATCAATATGCAGCACCCTTCATAACTCCCAAATCTTTTTGATATATATAAGTATTTTTTTTTTCATTTCCCGGGATTGATCACAGTATCTTATTGAAATTTGATCACATGGTTCTGAGTTGGGAACATTCTGGGAGGAATGATGAGGATGCCACTTAATTACAGCTAATGTTATATAGTTCTTTTACTTTTAGGATTTTTTTTTTGGTAGTAATGTCTTGAAGAGCTATCCACAAATTTTCATGTTGTTGGCTCAAATTCTCAATTATGCCTCCTGGAATTTTCATACTAGTCAGGAGAAACTTTTGTTTTTGTTTTGTTATCTATTATACAATTTGGAACAAATATATTTTCCTCTTGGTAGTTCTTAAGGTCAGTATGTTTAGGTAGATGAGTATTAGGAAGAATTAATTCTTAGGTTTTCATTGATAACTGATTGCATCCTTTTGCTGGTTTTCCTGGTACAGCGGAAGCTTTGGCTGCTCAGGTGACCCAGGAGAACTTTGATAAGGGACTTATCTACCCTCCATTCAAAAATATCAGAAAGATTTCAGCAGAGATTGCTGCGAAGGTGGCTGCTAAAGCTTACGAGCTTGGTGAGTCTTTTTTTTTTGTTACGATTCTTTCTTCTGCAATCTGCTCATATGCATCTATTAGATCCAATAGTATACATACGAACTTCAATATTGCCTTATGTAGGTTTGGCTACTCGCGTTCCTCCGCCAAGGGATCTGGTGAAGCATGCTGAGAGCTGTATGTACAGCCCTGCTTATCGAAGCTACCGGTGAAGTGATGGGAGCTTTTCTAGTTTGGCATCTGAACTTCAAATCAGTCCTAGGCTCAGGAAAAGAAAAGTCCACTTTCAATACAATAATCAGCTGGGCTTCCATTTGTTTTTTGTTCTTCTTTTCTTTTGTTAATTTTTTTGGGACTTCTTGCTCTTCCTAGTGTTGCAACTCTGTTAGGCATTTGGTGGGTAAGAAGAAGCAACGGTAGGTGCTGGTAGGTGGATGAATGCAGTCAGATATAGCATGAAAAAGTTGTTGAAGACATTAAAAAAAAAAATTTATTTGAAAATGAAAACTCATATTTAAAGTGTTCATTGGATTGCGTTTAGACGGAAGAAAAAACCTTCAGATTTCTCTGGGATTGGATTGCGTTTGGACGGAATAAAAAATCTTCAGATATCTCTGGGATCCAACCAATGAACTTGCTCGGAAGTACCAACCCAATCCTGACAGTATCCGAGGAAAGAGGAGGAGGTTCATGATAATTGAAATGTGTTAAAATAATATTTTAAAAAATAAAAATAAAAA
>Ga0325402_1003405_pt1 | contig 14335 bp, 10 predicted proteins | sample PopdelMetagenome_22_FD_207212 | JGI IMG/M metagenome (GOLD analysis project Ga0325402, IMG submission 207212) | Populus deltoides microbial communities from Bellville, Georgia, United States - Xylem-PdKOR-R3 | ecosystem: Host-associated > Plants > Phyllosphere > Stem > Wood/Secondary xylem... | reverse complement strand
TTCTTCATTTTTTACTATCTTTTCTTTGGTCACCTTTCCCTTGTTCGTGCTAGTGCAATAGTATGTATTAATATCTTTTCCATTTCAATAGAATGAATCTCGATGTGAGAGGCTGGAGTTTGCTTTTGTGGGTTTAGTTATGTTAGTGTTAGGGTGACAAGTTGTAGAAAACCTTGAAAGTTTCTGGCTTTATTGAATTGGAGCTTTGTTTGTTTGTGTTTTTATTTGTGGGCTGATTGGAAAAGAAACTAGATAATATGTGATAAAAATAAAAATTTGGCTGCCTAAGACGTGGACTAAACTGGCCTCTATGCAACAGACTTCTTCGTAATTGTGTCATTCTCTATCTAAGATGTCAGTTTTGATTGCAGAATTTGCTACAGAGCATGGGGGGTTATCAGCTGACGTGATAAGGAAGGCATTTAATGCAACTGAAGAGGAGTTTTGTCATTTAGTGAAGCGATCATTACCATGGAAGCCACAAATTGCTTCTGCTGGATCATGTTGTTTGGTTGGAGCTATTTCAAATGATGTGTTATATGTTGCGAACCTTGGGGACTCCAGGGTAGTTCTTGGCCGAGGAGTTGATGAGGATAAGAAAAAAAAGGTAGTGGCAGAAAGGTTATCAACTGATCACAATGTTGCTGTTGAGGAGGTGAGAAAGGAGGTTCAGGCACTTCATCCTGATGATTCACATATTGTAGTCTATACCCGTGGAGTTTGGAGGATTAAGGGCATTATACAGGTAAAATGGCTTCTTGTTGCTGAGCAGCTGGTCTTCTTGTTCCTGTTTTTGCTTGTTAGTTATGAGAATTCGGCTGGTTGGGTACTGTTTGTTTGTGGCATTATACATTCATTCATTTAGGTGCCAAATATGTTTCTTCATCCTCTTGATTGTCTTTCAATGTCTTGCCAGGTTTGTTTTGAGTTACTTGGATAACCTCTGTCTTAAAAACACTATTTTGTAGTGTGTTTGACATAAAGTAATTGGTCTGAAGATGGATCAATTCTGAAGGCATCCAATTTTATGTTCGGTTCTCTTATCTTTATCTTTTGCTTTATGATAGGCATCTGTCTATGATGGAAACACTATAGTTAAAGTTGGCCTGGGGGTTACATTCATACCCTTCCAGGAATCTTATGCTCTGCCTCCTGGTCTACCATTTCATGCAATCAAGTGAAGCAGTATGTCTTCTGATGCATGAGAGGTAAATGAAAACCCCTGAGGCCTAACAAGAATGCTTATGTAATTACCGGAAGTCTTGATCCCTTTTTTTCCTTCTATTTAACTTATCCGGAGACTAGAAACATCATAGTGTGATGTTCTGGTTGATGAACTGAACCATTGTGTTCATTTGTTACTTGACTCCCTGAAGTTTTGGAGCTGATTTACTTAGGCATGTCGTAGAAGGTGGAATAAACCTTCCCTGTTTCCTTTTTCCCTTTTCAGGTATCTAGATCCATTGGTGATGTGTATCTGAAGAAACCAGAGATTAACAGGGACCCAATTTTTCAGCAGTTTGGGAACCCTATTCCTTTGAAACGGCCAGTAATGAATCCAGAACCTTCCATTCTCAATAGAAAGTTGAGGCCAGAAGACTTGTTCCTGATCTTTGCTTCAGATGGTCTTTGGGAACAATTGACCGATGAAGCAGCTGTAGAGATTGTTTTCAAAAACCCAAGAGCTGTAAGTGCCTGTCTTTGATTTAGATGTTTCATTTACTTTTCCTTGCAACTCTTATTGATATTTAAATCCCGGACCTAATTTATACTCTGAGGTTAGGCAAGTTAGGTTTTGATGGGATCCTTGGGAATGAAAATTGAATTTCTTTTTCATAAAACAAGCTTCATCGAACCCATGAGAATGCAGAATTCAGTTTCATCTACTCGTAGCATCTAAACACACCGTATTTCTGTTGAACATGGACATTGTTTTGGAAATAGGATATTCCTGACATCTGAACCTTTAAGCAAATGTTTTGGCAAACAAACTAGATGTCATAGATGTTCAATTGTCTGGAGTTATTTGTGCCTGTCCAAATTTTGTTGCTTGCTTGACAATTCTCTGGGCTGTTTTGACACCTGCAGGGGATTGCTAAGAGACTGGTGAGAGCTGCTATTCAGGAGGCTGCAAAGAAAAGAGAGATGAGATATGATGACATAAAGAAAATAAAAAAAGGAACGCGGCGGCATTTTCATGATGATATCACTGTGATTGTAATTTATCTTCATCACCAAAAAGGTTCCTCCAATGGTGGACTAAAGAATAATGTTGTTGGCTGCACCAGTGCTCCAGTCGACATTTTCTCCCTTAATGCAGATGAAGCAGAGGTGGACTTGCTTCAAACAATTTCTTGAACAAGGAAAAACCCTTTGAAGGGGTAACACTGACTTCTTGATTTCAATGTATATTAAAGGAGAATACATTTATGTAGATGAAGTTATAGCGGGTTCTGGTGTTAGCCTTTTCCAAGTAAATATATAACTATACTTGTTTCATTCTATCATTGACTGGTTAATTTTTCAGAAATTGTAGCACCAATTTTGTGCCTCTTTTGGAATCCAAATTTTAGAAATTACAGGTCATCATTGATTATTTTTGGGCTTGTAAAATCTGACAGTTCCGGTAGCCAATGGTCCAAGGGCATTTTTAGGGTATAAATTGCACTGCACTTGCCTTATTAAAAGCCTCTGACTTCAAGCACTGGCCATTCTTGAACCATTGCACATTAGCAGCACGTGAGGTGAGTTAAGAAGTCATCACATGAGTCTCCCTGCCCTGCGCACAGCATAAATTTGTCAGTTGCTTCTACCTTCGTAGCTCAAACCTAAATGATGCACAACTTTCACACGAGGAAAGAACTTCGAAGTCCTCCATAATAGGAAGAAAAAACTACTTCTATGTTAAAAATTGCTGAATTTGAGTTGAATTGAAGTAACAAAAACAAGCACACCTGTGATTTTAGAGCAATAAGCAAACGCAGACACGAGTCGCCCCTGCATCCATGTAGTTGGCTATGCGTAAGAAAGGGGATTGTGAGGACTCACTCAAGCATGGCTCCTTGCAACAATCAAAAAGATCGGATTGGCCTTAGCTTCAGGCCTTAGGTCCCCATTGATGATTAATGAGAGGATATGATGATGACAAAAATGTAATATACATGGATGATATTAAGATAAAACAACATAAAAAGTTTTTAAACATAAAAAAAATAAAAAAATAGAAGGATATAGGTAAGCTTTAACCCTTGCGAGACCATGATGCATCCATCGTTATTTTGCTTTGCCCAACTTTGCATCCTTAAAAAACTCAAGATTGGGAGGATTTGAGGTTCTTGAAAATAAAAAAATAATTAAAAAAACTCCTTGTACTGTAGAGAAACAGTGATGGCGGCTGAATTGCTTGGTGGAGTTGATGTTGGAGCAGTGTTTGGTGAGCTGCTAGAAGCGTCTTGAATGAGATAAACAAAGCAGCGTTCAAGACGAGACTGAGGCAAATAGGAAAAACTCTACAATCCAACAGTCCAATTTTACAAGACATGGAAAAGTTGAATCAAGCATTAAATCGTAGAAATGAGGAGACAGAAACAATAATAGAAGTAATCAGGAAAGGCAAGACGCTCGTTGTTGTATGCTCAAAAACTCGTAGGTATAATTGTTGGAGAAGGCAGAAATACACAGACAAGCTCGTCAAGTTAGAAGAATCGGTGCCCAAGTTCTTCTTTCAAACTGTTATGCCAAAGCAGACAGTAGGGGACAGTAAAGAAATTATGTTGGAGCTAAGAGGCCAACAGCTCAAGTTCAAATGGAAAAATTGATGGACTTGTTGTCTCATGTACAATCCCGGAGTCTCTGTTGGATTACAGGTGGCATTAGGAGAATTCAAGATGGAGCTGTTTAAGGATGGGATGTCCATTGCTGTGCTATCTGCTCCTCCAGGCTGCGGAAAAACAACATCGGCAAAACTACCTTGTCATGTGTCATGTGAATGCTTTCCTTTTTATGTAATAATCTCTACTAGTTTTTAGTAGCAACTCTCTCGTATAGTTTTCGGTCTTTGAACAGGAAAATTCAAGGATAACATCTTTTATATCACTGTGTCGGGAAAAAAAAGAAGGCATTATTTAATTATAAAAAAAGCATTGTTTAAATAATTTTTTAAAAAAAAATATTTAAAAAACAATATCAATCATCGTATGCAAAAAAATCCCAAGAACCTGACAACTTCAAAGCATGAGCCATGATTACAGTATCGAGTTATTGAAAATATATGTAACCTGGTCGTATGAGCAAAGACGCAAAAATAGGAGAAGCCATAATGATAAAGGTATTAAATTAATATAAATGAGTCAATTAGACCACCTAAGGCAGAACGTGGGTTCGCCCTAGGCCTCAATTAGTCTCTTCAATTTTGATTCAAACCTCCTTTTTTTTATAACAAAAATAAATTTAATTTAAAAGATATACATAAATATGTGAAATGTGTGTGTTTTGTGAGACACGTGTCAGGTTAGAATAGTATTTGGTATATTGTTCAATCATATTTTTTTAAAAATTAATTTTAAATTATTTTTGTATATTTTTATATTGTAAAGTAAAATAGAAACTTATGCAGATAAATAGAAGGATGAGAAAAGGAGAGAAAAAGAATATCAATGATGATATACTAATATTAAAAATAAATTTTAAAAATATTATTTTAATATATTTCTAAATTTAAAACAATTTTAAAAATAACCCTCTTTTAAATATATAAAATTAATTAGAAAATGCAAGGAGAAATTAGACCCGGTGAGCTCAGAAAGCCCATTTGTTACCGGGCTCAAGAGTGAAGACTTTCGAAACGAGCATGGGATTGGTGACCAAAACAAAGCCTAAAAAACTCACTATCACAGAGAAATTGAACCCGTTGAGGTTGAGCTCATAAACTGGAAATTTCTTTTCTTGTTTAGAACAAGACTTGAAATTTCAGAAACAGGACACTCAGGACAAATGGGAATCAGTGGAGACCCTCGAACATTCAGGTAGGTTGTAGTGCAAAATTAAGGAAGAAGGAATGAGTGCAAGTAGTTTGGTTGCAGATACAGTTTGGAAAACCATTGAATCAACCCAATCAGGTCCTCTCTTTCTATATCTCATGCTTTTTAATATTTAGTTATTAAATCTTTTAAACCCACCTTCTATTAAATGACGCTTAGTGTCTTTTTTTTTCCTTCCGTGGCTAATGTAAATGGTGGCAGTGACTGAGGAGCAGCTTTCAATGTGAGTAGCATATAAAATAGTCACTTTCCAATTTCCTAGCTTGCTTTTGATCAAGTTAGTAATGATTTTTAAAAGGGTGTAAATGGGTTGATAGATTTTGGGTCTTTTCTTTGTGTGTGTTGTTTGGGTTAAATGTAGCTTGCATTTCTTGTTTGGTAAGAATCTTGAGAGGGCAACAAAGATAGTGGATCAGAGAGGTGTCAAAAAGATCTCTGGTCAGCCCAGCGGTCGTTCCATCTTTCAGGTTCAATTCTATTCTTTGCTATGCATTGTACTTTAGACTTCAAATTTTTGCACATGGTTGTTCGAGTTTGGATCTAGGGCCTAATTCGGGTTTTAAAATGCAAATAAAATTGGTTTAGGTTGAATTGTTTTGTGATAAAATGGCGGGGCGATAAGCTAGGAACTTCAGTTTAAATGGAATATCTGATGAGTTTGACTGTTTTGGTGTAAATTTATAAATAGGAATGTTTGAGCAATTTAGTTTGGATTAGCTTACTAAAGAAAGGTTTGAGGATTAAAAGAGTGCAGTTAAGGTTCTCCACTTCTCCCTATTTGAGAATAGCTGTAAAATTTTAGGATCAATGATTTAAGAACTGATTTGGCAAATGGGTTTGAGGTGAAATTGGATTATGTTGAAGAAACTTGGTAGTTAGCTCGGTGAACAAATTGTTAAATATGTTTCGTTTAAAAAGATAGAAGTAAAGATTAAGATTTGATCATTTAAGAACTCATTTGGTAAAATAATTTCTTGTTTGCTGGTGTTGTTAGGTGGTGGGAGAATCACGGAGGAAGGAGGAGTATTTCTGTTTTCCTGAACACTATTGTGCCTGTTATTCATTTTTTTATGACATTGTCAACAGAGGAGAACAACTTTGTGTAAGAGTTCTCTTTTTTTTCTTATTTATCATTTTAGTTTGTTGAAACCACTTTTCTATAATGTCTTATGATTAACTCTTTCATTTCTTGAATCCATTTCAGTGTAAGCATCAATTAGCTGCAAGACTTGCAGCAGCATTAGGAGCGTTCATTGATGTTAAAGTGTCCGATGAGCAACTGGCTCTCTTACTCGTCAAACTATAACATGTGGAGATGGAAGGGATCCAACTTTAAAAAAGAAGAGGTATGGTCCAAGAGAATCGTAGCAAAAGCTTTTATTAAATTCGTAGGCTTCTGACTTTGGAAGCAACTACCAGCAATGAAATTCTACAACTACTTCCAGGAGATGAAATTATACATCACTAATTCGGTTGAGCTTTGCAACTTACTGTACCACAAAATCTTTCAGAATTCCATAATCAGGTCTACTTCTCAACAAGCGATGCAATATTAGCTTTGATCCTTTACTGGTGCAACGATGGCCATACGCGGAACTCTGGCTCTGGTGCTGCAAACGATTATGTACATTTCAGTCAAGATCAAACAGGCTTTAGTATAATTTAGATTTAGGAGACTCTGGCACCACATTTCATGTTCATTTTGATCTTGATTTATAGAAAGTGCCATTCCCGGTTGGCATTCATGGATTACATTAATTTTGTCATTGTAAACTCAAGAATCTAACTTGTTTCCACGGTTTGATCTTTTGGTAATATTTGCACCTTGACTTGAAATGATGCTTAAAATATCTTAAATGTTGCATGCTATCAGTTGCAATCCTAAAAAGGACAACCATTGAACTTGCACGATGTTTATGCCCCACCAATGTTGTTTTATACTTTGAAGTTGCTGTTCTATTGCATACAATAGATCTTCACATCTTTAGTCATGTTGAGTTTCTTTTTCTTTCATTTTCATTAGATTAGATGTTCATGAAATATGCAATGCACAGTGAATCATCAATGCTATTAATGAAATGATCAATTTTACATGTTAAGCAAATAATGTCCAGCCCCACTTTGAAAATTGTCTCAAAAGCATCACTAATCAGAGACGATTTGAATCACTGATGTTATCCATGAACAGTTCAATGTTACATGTTCAGCAGATGTGTAAACGCCACATTTGAAATTGTCCCAAATGCATGCTAATGCCAATTGATTTGAATTGTGTTAGTGATCTGTTGTCTCGGTAGTTCAATGTTACATGTTCTCCAACTATGTAACCCAAAGAGCTTTTTTGCAACATTTCAGCCTTCCTGTGGCGTGAGAAGTAAACGATGGGGTTCGTTGGGAATGGAATGAGCCAGGTCTAGACTCTAGCCTGGTATCGGGGTACAAAGCTGCTAACCGAGAAGAATCTACTTGGTGGTTGTTTCCGGCACCCCCACAATAGAAAAATAACTGGATTACAAGCTTGCAAAACATTATGAAAATGTCGTCTTCTCATGACGTTCCCAAAAACTGGTGTAACCTGCTGACCGAGAAGAATCTACTTGGTGGTGTTTCCGGCACCCCCACAATAGAAAAATAACTGGATTACAAGCTTGCAAAACATTATGAAACTGTCGTCTTCTCATCGCGTTCCCAAAAACTGGTGTAACCTGGAAGGCTTACAAAATCTTGGGATGAACATCCTTTGAGGATTTCTGAAAATGCTTGGCAAAGGCTCTAAATCCCTTTTGTTTTGTTAATCATGTCCCATTGAACTGCATCTCCCTTGTCTCATGCTGCTCTTGCTTTGCCTGTATTTTGATGGCTAAAGTGCCAAGTAACACACTGCTCGCTCATCAGTATGTCCATTAATACAACAACAAGAAGGATTAAAGTTGCGACAGCAGCTAAAAATAACCACCAACTGGGATCTGTTTCAGGAAACTAGATCTCGTAAATGAACTAGTGCTACTGGAAACATCAATGGAAGCCCCTCATACTTGCTTATCGTGGCGTAAGCACTCAGAGTCCTCGCCATATTCAACAAACAAGCCGGCGAAAACCCAAATATATCTCCAGGCCTATGAACAGACCATTTCAAACCCCCCTTCCTCTGAACCTTATTAAACAAAACATCCTCTGATAAAAACTCAATGAATTTAGCCTTGGAAGATCCTCATGTAATGGAGGGTCATGAGAGCTGAACCTTAAACAAGACTCAAAAGAACCCAAATAATGCTTGCGTCCTATTTGCAGGCAAATGTGCTGCAAGTTTGGAGTGTTTGCGATTACAGCTTTAAGCACGTTATGTAAAATGGTGCTGTTAAAAATGCAGTTTTCAGCTTCTGTAGACTTGCTAGCCCAGGCAACGTAAAAGATGTGGGTTACATCTGTGAGTTTTGAGAGCTTTTCAATGGGTTTATGCATCGTTCAAGACATCACATCGGATTTGGAGGTATTTAATTTGGTGATCGGATTGCCAGATTGGCCGTGGACGGCGTGCAACTCTGTAAACTTTCCAGGGACCACCCGGGGTGCCTGCAAGAGGGAGGATCCCGGCCAAGCTGCTGCTTACAATGCCTGTGGCACCTATTATGAGGGCCACGCTTTGGTACTTTGGTGGTGCATCACCATCCTCTTAAGGTTTTTTCCGTTTTATTTGATCAAATAAAAATTATTAGCTCACTTATAATTACATAACAGGAAATGGAATATGAAGAGGAATAAATTGAGTTTTTTTATAAATAAAAAATGTCTTTGCAGCACCTATGGCTCCTGCCCACCACCACCTCATTGTGATTGTGTTTTCTGATTTTGCAAATCAGAGAGAAGGATGGAGAGAAGTGCTTGCAAGAAGAGGGAGATTACAGTTGTTAGAGATGAGTAATTACGTCGTGGAAATGTGTAAATGGACCTAAAAACTCAGTTTATTTATTGAAACACCTTGTTTATATCATGGTGCTTCTATCCTTGTTATTGGGGTTTTGGTAATTAGGCATTTTGTTTACCTTGTAGGCTTGTACGCTTTATTAGTTCATTGTCACATTGAAAGTTAAACCATAGAAAAAAGGGAGTTCTGACAACTGTTTTCTGGTGTTTGGAGCACATTGTCACATTGAAAGTTAAACCATGGAAAAGAGGGAGTTCTGACAACTGTTTCTGGTGTTTGGAGCATAAATCATCATTGTCAGCCTAACGTGATCCCTACTTAAACAGGGTTCTTATAATAACTAAACCATGAAGTTGGAACTAATACTATTATGGCTTGTCTGGACTCATACTTATAAAACAAAGTTATGAAATCGACAGCCACATCAGATTATTGCATCTCTGAAGATAGGAGCTAATTTGAGTTGCGAAGGACGCCATTCATATGAGCAGGCAGCAGAATTGTGGATGGATTAGCATTTGTGTTTAAACTTTTTAGCAAAATGAGTGAAATTCATTACTTGATTAAAAATAATGTATTTTATGCTATTTCTATCCAACTCTGAATGACAAGTTAGTATCAGACCCAGGGAGCTGTCATCCGACTATTGTAATGACCGGTTTTAACTTGGAATTTTTAGCGTGCAATCCTGTTAACTCTGAGGTCTAATGCTAAATCATGTCACCAAGGAAGACAGAGACTCTGTTTCTATGAGCTAATTACTTTTCTCTAGTGAATAACCAAGGCAAAATATAATACCTCTAGATTAGGACCCAGGCGGAAGTTTGAAGTTCAAAATCCTTTGCTTTATGCAGAGAAAGTCACAGTAAGAAATGAAATATGGTTTTGGCAATATTTTAAGCCAACCATTAAGCAAGTTGTTTGAAGTAGACAAGAAACCTACGATGTTGTTCCTAGTAAGGATGAATTTTAAGGACTTGTCATACATCAAATAAATTACAGGATGGTGACAAATGTATGCAGGATTGTTTGCTAATGTACTGAGATGTGATTGAAAATATGATTTGTCCTGATCACAATTTTAAAAATGTTTAATTACTCGATATATATCATAGTTTTCCATAAATTTCACTATAAACTCTCTTTTAAATCCTTCGTCATGCTTGAAGCTACTTTTTCAAACTGTAATCGTAAAAACTATCGAAACAAAACGAGCCAAACACACAAGAAGTTCAACCGGGAATACAAGGATGATGATAGACAATTACTCCTATATAAGTTTCTCCTCATTAACAACGTTTATGTTTTTCATAATCATTCTTGATGATAGAACAGTCCAGTGGACCGCTGAAACACACTGTTGGCTTTCATGTTTCTGGTTTCGAGTATAACTGAGCTTCACAAAACTAACAAATGGAGTTCAAAAGCCACATTATCGTGATCTTTAGGGCATAGCTATTCATTAACTCGGCATTTATATATAGCTTTTTACTTTTTGTTACACCTACAATATATACATTGTACACACCTTTAGCAACTTTCAGTATATATCGCCAGAAGCCAGAACTTTATATAAGATCACGTATCATCAGCTAAGAAATGGCCAATTAGCAACTCTCCTGGACAAACCATTCATTCATCCTTCTTTCTTTACCACATAGTTCGAAGCTCAAGAACCTAACAACAATACATGAAAAATCACATCTTAGCAATGAAAATTAAAGTCCACCTTTCCAATGACAGTAAAATTTTGTCAAAATAAATAACTCCTTCATACTCAGGAAAAGGGTAAGATAGGGTGAGGCCAGGAAATGCTTTGGCAAGAGATTCAAAACTAAGTTCAACTAACAAAACAATACTTTTAATCTATATGGCCTATAAGAACAAAATGAGGATATCCATCCCAATTCCATAGTTACAGAGAAACAATTTTCTTCTCAAGTAAATATAATAAAAATGCCATCTTCTTTTACATTAAGAGAATCAAATTATTAATCACAATGATGACACGTTGCAGAGAAAATTTTCAAAATTTTGATTCTCATAACCACCAAATGCTAATGGTACAAAATGATTCACATTTGATAGAGGTATACCTTGAAGTCAATAACTCCCCTTTCCCCTTCTTTTCATGTCTTGTCTGGATCCATGTCTGGATCCAAGCACCGCCCTCCAAATAGATGTGTTCCTGAGTGCTTGCATCTCTTCAGCCTCTAGGAAACATTAGGAAGCTTTTGCTGGATCATCCATATCAACCACGTCTTCATGCCTAATCAAAACATGAGACGGATAAGAAAGGGATTGCCTATGACCATTTGGTTAAACGTTCTAATAACCTGCACTCTTCCTCCCTGGAAATGTGTGGATCAAGCTCATGAAGGCTGCTTATGAACTTGATTGCATCATCCCGGCGATTAAGTTTACAGTATCCATCAATGACTGAGTTGTATGTATTATGGTTCGGTTTACATCCATGCTTGATCATGTAGCAAACAACATCAATAGCCTCCTCAAACATTGAATCAGCTGCATAACTTGCAACAAAAGTATTATATGTGATTACATCTGGAATAAGCCCAGATTCTCTCATTTCTGAGAATACATGTGAAGCCTCTTTCATCCGCCCATTTCGACAATACGCAAAAATTACGGTGTTGTATGAAATTATATCTGGTTTTATTCCCTTTGCAAGGATTTCTTTTAAAACTTCTTCTGACCTCTCAAAGTTCTCTGATTGGCTGTGCATATACATCAAACTATTGTAAGTTGCCAAGCTAGGAGTGAACCCACTCTCTTTCATGAAGTTCAAGATCTCATTTGTTTTGGTAACCATCTGCCTCCTGCCGTAAATAGCAATCATGGCATTCAGAGTACTCAAGTCAGGTGAAAAGCCTTTTCTCTTCAACTCCAGGAATGCACGCTCAGCTTCTAATAGGAGGTCACATTTACTATTAACTAAAACAAGGGTCTTCAAGAGCACAGCATGAGGTTCAATTACACCAGAGCATATCTCCTCCGCAAGAGCAAGCATCCGTCCAATCTCCTTGCCATTGGCATAAGCATGAAGCAAAGAACAGTGTGTCAGTTCATTGGGCTTGCACATACCATCTTGCATTTCAGCAAGTATTTTCTCTGACTGTTCCCATAGCCCTCCTCGAGCTAATGCTGCCAAAACAGCATTATAGGTGGAAAGATCAGGTGTAATCCCAGTATCCAGCATTCTCTTGTACATAGCCATGGCTTGGTCAAATGAACCACACCGACTGTACGCACTGATTAGGGTGTTGTAGGTATCCCTCTCCGGTACAAAGCCAACCCTCTTCATCTCCTTGAAAACTCCAGACACTTCTGAGTCCATCCCATTTTGCCCAAACACTGCTAGAAGGGTATTCCAAGTAACAATATCAGGTACACAGCAGCAAATTTTGATCTCCTCAAAAACCTTCATCATTTCTGCAAACTTTCCCCTGTTACCATGCATCTTAATCAAGGCATTGAAAGTACAAATATTAGGTTTGCAACCTGCAGTTCTCATTTCCTCAAAAACCCTCATTGCAGACTCATCCTTACCAGTCCTCACAAATCCTGACAACATTGCAGTGTAAGTAAAAACATCCAGTTTAATCCCTCTTTCAACCATCTGGTTTTTAAGCTCCATTGCTTCTTCCAACAGACCATCCCTTGCATAAGCAGATATCAACGAATTATATGTCACAATGCTTGGTGAACATCCATTAACCTCCATTTCTCTTAATACCTCGATCGCCTCCTTAATCCGCCTAGACTTCCCATAAACATCCAATAAAGTATTATAAGTGACCTTATCAGGCACAAACCCCATCGATTTCATATCCTCAAAAACCGCAGCAGCTTCTTCATACAAAGATCCTCGTCTACAACAAGTTATCAGCGTATTATATGTATACTCATCTGGCAAAATCCCAGCATTCTTCATTCCCTCAAACAGACCTATAATCTTGTTCCAAGGCATACCCATTTTTCCATACACATTCAGAATCACATTATAAGTAATCAAAGTCGGTTTGCACCCTTCTTCCTCCATCTTCTTAAAAACCATCACAGCTTCCCTATACCTCCCATTACTAACACAAGCAGTTATTAAAGATGTATACGCATAAACATCAGGTTCAAACCCATCTTTATGCAAATTATTCAACAAAGATGCTGCCACCGAAACTTTTCCTTCTTTACCAAGCATATTAATAATCACAGCCACGGCTGAATTACTCAAGACAGATTCACAACCATTCCTATTCTTAAACCACTCAAACACACTCATAGCCAGGTCACTTTTTTTATAAAACCCTAAACCCTTAATAATACCCAAAACATCATTACTTAACCTCTCCTTACCACCACTACATACACTCAACTCTTCTTTATCGTAATCAAATAAAAGACTCAAGATTTTATCTAATTCACTGGTTTCGAAAGAAGGGTCATTTAAAGAGTCTAGAACTCGCTGACCTTGAAGGGAGAGACGACGGTGGGTCCAGGGTTTGCCACGGTTAGGGTCACGGGCCTTGCCAATTCGGGTTCGGTTTCTTGGGATAGGAAATAGATCAGTTTGGGTTTGCGGGTTGATGGGTTTGGAAAGATTGGGGCTTTGCTTGAAAAGGAAGTCCTGCATAGGTGGGGTGCCATGTTGTGGTGGTGGTGAAGTGGGTGTTGTTAGTTTTAGCTGTTGTTGATGGAGGTGAGATTGGAGAGGCAGTAAGAGTTTTGTTGGAGGTAGGTTTGTGAGTAGAAGAGGGAGAGCTAGTTTCTCTGTCATTTTTTAGAGTGAGAGGTTTTAGGAGGGCTTTGGGCGGGTTTAAGGATTATAAGTTGGTTTCTTTAGTTGAGTTTGTGTGGTGTTTTGACTTAAGAAAGAAGAGATTTTTTTGTGTGGTGTTTCAAGTTATGATTCTTAGAGAGAGGGGATGTTTGAGGGGGGAGGAGGGTTTCAACTTTCAATCCTACGTGGTGAGTGAGTAGTGGAGATTGCCATGGTAGCAGACAAGAATCTCTGGCGAACAGATAGAGCTTGCCATGTCAGCAAAAGGTGACTCTCTGCTTCGGAGGAGAGAAGAAATTGACAAACTAGAACTAAACATAATGATTGAAATTTTTCTAAGGAGTTGAAAGAGGAATTGTTGCGGATTAAAAAAATATGAGTTTGTTTAAGATTGAATTGATGAATTTTTTCATGTAAAATAAATAAAAAATATATTTATATAAATAAAAATATATTATTTTAATTTAAACAAAATTAATATTTAAAATATAATTATATATAGAATCCATATAAAAAACAAAAATTATTTGAGTAACTAAATTAAAGCTACCATAATATCAAACTCTCTACGGG
>Ga0325402_1003403_pt1 | contig 14337 bp, 16 predicted proteins | sample PopdelMetagenome_22_FD_207212 | JGI IMG/M metagenome (GOLD analysis project Ga0325402, IMG submission 207212) | Populus deltoides microbial communities from Bellville, Georgia, United States - Xylem-PdKOR-R3 | ecosystem: Host-associated > Plants > Phyllosphere > Stem > Wood/Secondary xylem... | reverse complement strand
ATTAGGCCCCTGAATCAATTAATTCCAGCCCCTATACTTACGCGCCTTCTTCAATTTGGTCCTTGGTTTCGGATTCCTTCAATTAAGTCCCCAATTGGCCCTTAAACTTCAATATTTATGCAATTAGGCCCCTGATTTGACCTAATAAATTCCTAAAAAATATATTTTAGCCCCAGAACTTAAATTTCTTCTAATTAAAGCCCAAATTGACTTAAAAATCAATTTTTCTTATAATCAAATCTCCTATAAATTCATTTAAAAATCCAATTAAGTCCATAAACATCCAAATTTGGGCGTTTCTCCTAAAAATTCAAATTTTCCTTCTCAACAGGGTTTTCCTCCTTCAAGAATATACTGTCAAAAATCCAATATTTGTATTTTTAACCTCATTGACCAATTTTCCAACCACTTTATGAGCGCTTCTGCCTCCTGTTATTTTTCTAACCTCCTTTGGCTATATATTTTTATATATATTTTGTGGGGACCCAAAAATGGGTTACAACAGTGATGGGTGACCTACCCAAGTGGAAAAGGGGAAGAGTCGTCTCATTCTTATGGGTGACCTACCCAGGGGGAAGAATGGCCTCATTATAATGGGTGACCTACCCAAGTAAAAAAAAAATGGAGAATGGTCTCATTCTAATGGGTGACCTACCCAGAAAAAATGGTCTCATTGTGATGGGTGACCTACCCAAGTGGAAAAGGGAAATAGTGGTCTCATTCTTATGGGTGACCTACCCAGGGGGAAGAATGGCCTCATTATAATGGGTGACCTACCCAGGTAAAAAAATGGAGAATGGTCTCATTCTAATGGGTGACCTACCCAGAAAAAATGGTCTCATTGTGATGGGTGACCTACCCAAGTGGAAAAGGGGAAGAGTGGTCTCATTCTTATGGGTGACCTTCCCAGGGGGAAGAATGGCCTCATTATAATGGGTGACCTACCCAAGTAAAAAAAATGGAGAATGGTCTCATTCTAATGGGTGACCTACCCAGAAAAAATGATGGTCTCATTATGATGGGTGACCTACCCAAGTGGAAAATGATGGTCTCATTATGATGGGTGACCTACCCAGATGGAAAGAATGTGAAGTGCGGTCTCATTATAATGGGTGACCTACCCAGATGGAAGATGAGAAAAATGTGAAGTGGTCTCATTGTTATGGGTGACCTACCCAAGTGGAAAAGGGAAGTGCGGTCTCATTATAATGGGTGACCTACCCAGGTGGAAGATAGAAAAAATGTGAAGTGGTCGCGTTATAATAGGTGACCTACCCACATGGAAGATGGTGGTCTCATTGTGATGGGTGACCTACCCAGAAAAAATGATGTTTTTGTTTTTCAAAAAAATGGTCTCATTGTTACGGGTGACCTACCCAAAGATAGAATGTGACTTACCTGGCAAAAAGACTTGGTTGGAGCAGTCCTGACAGGACAAGGCTGAGAAACTTGGCACCTTCTGGTTGCAGGTTGACTTGAAGACTCCTTGATGACGGGGTTAACCTCCTCGTTGCTTTGAGATTCTCCTACTGGCAGGGTTCAGCTCATTCTCTTCTCGTTCCAGGATCTAAACCGATTCTTTGTCATCATCAACTCAATGATTCTTTCTTTGTCCACAAACTTGCTGGACTTCATTGAGGATCTTTCTGTAACAAATCATAAGTATGTGCAATGCTTTGAGGTTAGATGACATGCATGCATCCTTACCTGATGTGAAATATAGGTTACCCCCTTGGATGATCCATCGTCATAGGGTGCCTTTGTTTGCTAACCAAAGCCTTGTTTGCTCTTCCCATGTACTGGCTCATTCGTATGCTAGCCTTCCACTCAAATGTAAGTGCAGTGCCCATCTCGGGCTGTCTACGACGATTACTGCTCTTGTTGTTTATCAAGCTTGACTCTGCCCCCAAGTGTGGTGTTGCTTGATTCATCATGAAGGTCTTAACCGATCATTCATCCTCTGTATTATCCTGAGAATTGTTATCGCATTGATTATGCGCATCGTGCCAACACCATCATGATTGTCAATCAGTCATAAACTTGCCTCAAGCTGAAACAATACTCTTCAAGCAATGTTATCACCAGTCTTCATGGAAATTATCCAGTCGTCCAGACATGCATCTCATAGCTTGTCGTACAAAGGCTCATCGTTGTAAGCTCAATGTTCTTCTCCATGGATTCCTCTCAGCTTGTCAAATCAGATCATGAAAGGAAATGCGTTGGCATCATCAATGCTGTTCATCACCCATGTTCATGCGGTGAAGTGCGCTTTTGAGATTCAGAATAGATGGTCCCACAGTCAGTCTTGGTGGTGTGCATCTTTCGATGTTCATTCAAATGCACTCACCTGATAACATCTGTCAGGAGTCATAGCCATGTTTCAGAAGATTTCCTTCAAGTGTATCTTTGCTTTCCCGATTGTTGACGGGGTTCACTAGATCATGGACTATCTTTGAACAACATTGCCCCCAATATGATCTGAATGTGCTTGTTCATTGATTATCTTTCTTTGAACATCATTGTCTTCAGTACACTGATTCATCATTTAATCATCTTTCATTGCCCCCAGCTGATCTGAATACTGTTTGTTTTCCTACCCATGATCCACTGTATTGCCTCCAGGTGGTCAACTTTTCAAGGAGTGTCGAGAAATGTTGATGTCATTCTTGTCAAGGATTTTGCAAATTCGGTCGATGTTCTTGTTGTTTAACAATCTTTCTTGTTCTGGAATCAACTCTCATATTTCAAAGATCATGTCAATTCAAGTCTAATTGTTGAAATGAAATCAAAGAGATATCAGTTTTGGAAAAGATCTTTTGAAAATCAAGCTTTTTGGTCAAAGACCCAACACACACTATTCAATATAGTCCTTTGATTGTCTTGTATTTTGAAAACAGAAACGACCCATTGTAAGTTTAAAATGACTTTTTTTCATGGTTCTTTATGTCAGTTTTAATCTTTGATCTTGGGTATATCTTTTCACGGTCTGCAATGAGGTGACCTTCTGTGAATTTCAAGGAAAACAAAAGGCTCAAGTCAAAACTTGAGGATTCATCAAGAAAGATTGTTTTCTTTTTTAGCACCAATTTTATCAGCATGCATAATAACCAGTAGCTTAATCCATGAAGCTATGACTCTTATGGAAAACTCTTCAAGTTTTGAGATCGTCATTTATCGGTTCAGATTGCTTACTTGATTAAAAAGGGCTTTTAAAAGCACGTAATGCAGGCTATGGTTCATGGCTTATGAAAGAAAGGAAAATTCAGGCTCAAAAGGTGTTTGAGGGTTTCAAAGACCTAGGATCAACATCAACTATTCATCAACTCTCTTTCTCTTGTTGTCATAGTAGAGAAAGTGATATATAACCTTGTTAATCTCAAATATCAGAATTCTCTTAACATAGGTCATAATGCAAATCCAACTTTCCTTTGATGAATAACCAATCTCAATCATCTGATAACTTCAGGGCTTTATCATGGACGCCAAAGGTCATGGCTTTCACATATCATTTCTCATAGTTTTCTAACACGCCCCCAGTCTAGGTCTTCTTTCTTTTAACTCTCTCTCAAACGTCAGATTTTTGTTCTAAGCCTTCTCTTTCACTTTTGTCTTCTCTTATTTGCCCCCAGTGCGGGGTGTGATCCTAGTCAGGGTTTTCTTGAAAAAAATTTCTATCAGGCTCAAATGGGGACCGCAAGGGATAATATTTCAAGAAATGTGAAAGGATAACAAAAATGGCCTTTTCTCATTTCAAGCAAGGTCGGTTAGAACCGATAAATTTTGACCTCATCTATTGTAATGATTAGAACTTGTAAGAGCCATGATTCGAGTCCATAACTATTGAATCCACTACATGTCATTATGCATACTGCTAAAACTAGCTATATGATGCGTGGTTCAGTTTCAGGAGGTATGAGCTCAAAATTTGTTTGGTCACCTCATGTTATCATGTCATTTCAACAATCATCGAGTCATTTCTGTAATCAAAACACTTTTAATCTTCAGGATTGATTAACCTTTATCGCATGTTGGAGTTTGATCAAAATATTTTGTCAGAATAAAATGCTAAACATATGTTGATTTCAAAACAACAAAGAGACAAAAACAAGACATGTTTCGTTGAAGGATGAGATGTGATCACAAAACAAAAATGCAACATTCCACAACAATATGATTGACAATTCATCACCATTCTTGAATCATCTTTTCTGGCAATATCTGTGTTTTGCCTAGCAATTCCGATCACTCGTCATTCTGAGGATGTTCTGGTGAGAAAATGATCGATGACATCATCTTTCACAAACTGAGCTCGATTCTTGAAACTCTTGCATTTGTTCAACTGAAATGGCCAAGGACCCCACCATGACATTCACATCTTGTTTGAATTATACCACGGTGGTTGCATGCAATTTATCAAAGTCCGGGGCACTAAGTCTGGAATCTGGCAGATGCTGGTAAATAAACCCACATGGCAAAGGAATGTCTATCTTTGGCAAAGACATTGGAGTAGTTGGTGCTTGAGCGAGACTTGACTAGGCAAAATAACTGAGGTTTCTCAATCGAGAGTCATCTTCTGATTCAACTCTCTTCACAGTTCTGGAATCCATGACAAAACCTTCAATCTTTCCTCTCTTGATAGCTAGCTCAATTCTTTTGGCAATCCACACAACTTCATGTCAATATTCCAATGTTGTTGTGGTTGGTTGAGGGTTGTCGGAAACCTTTCAACAGCTTGGTAATCTTGGCAGTGCCCAGAAACATGTGGCATCGCCATTACCGACGTGTGGAATCACGCGTTGTCTCAACTGGAAGAGAACTTGATGAATCTAAAACTCTTCTGTCTCATCTTCGACTCACAGATAGTGCAACAAACAGACATAGGTAGAGGGAGTTCTGCTGTGTTGAAGTTTCAGTTTTCTTCATGTATTTCAGTCTAGTCATGTCTCTTCTCTCTACTTCTGCATTTTCATGCTGACACTGGTAGGAGAAAATTGTAGATGATCTGAAACTACTGCACTCCTTGGATTTACCACTTGCAGATCCACAAACAGATTTCTGCCGATAGAGCTCTGCTACGTTGAAGTTTGATGTGTGCTCATATTTTTCAGACCAGGTCTGGCTCTTCAACCTACTAAGATGTCTTCGTGCTGAAACTGATGAGAGAAATATTTGTAGTATATGCAACTTACAAATCCCCTCTTGCATTCCCAATTTGCAGAGCCATAAATAGATTTTTATAGAGAGAGCTCTGCCACATTGAAGTTTGACGACTGCTAATATTTTCAGAACAGGTCTGACTCTTCTGCCTAGTACAATGTTTTGCTGGTGCCACTGGTGGGAGAAAGTTCCAAAGCATATGAAACTACTACATACCCTCTTGCATTCCCCACTAGCAGATCCATAAACAAATCTCTACAGAGAGGGCTCTGCCATGTTGAAGTTCGCCGACTGCTCATGTTTTCAGACCAGGTCTGACTCTTCGGCCTACTACAATGTTTTGTTGGTGCCACTGGTGGAAGAAAGTTTCAAAGCATATGAAACTACTACATCCCCTCTTGCATTCCCCACTGGCAGATCCACAAACAAATCTCTACAGAGAGAGCTCTGCCACATAGAAGTTCAGTGTATAATCATGGTTTTTTACATTTTGTGCTACTGAACTGGAATTGAGCTCATAGTTGGGGTAACTTCAAAGAAGGCTAATGCACCATGCACAGAAGGCTAGCAATTATTTGGTGCCATTGGAAAATGTGGAGGCGATGAGTAATTATCAGTGCAACTGAACAAGAACAAAGGTTGTCATTAGTTGATGACTGAAGGCATTGCTGCAGTTATTCATAACTGAAAAGGATAGGTGCAGCTTCAATTGGACGTGGAAAAGCAGTGTTTCTACAGAAGACTGTGCAGACATTCCCTTTCCATTTGAAGCTCAACACTTGTTCAAGCAGATCTGAGTCTAGCTACTTCACCTTTAATGCTCTCAACTTTCTTTTGACAATGAGCCTCTCTCTGACCCCTTTCTTCATTTCCCATCATCTTTGTTCAATCAGGTGTAGCAAAGCTCGGACGGGGAACCTATTTTTATCCCGGTACATGCATGATAAATGTATGACATGTAATCTATATGATGAACTCGCCCTTCGAGGGGTGACATATGGTCGTAACTCTTGTATGATGAAACAAGAATCTTGATTCTTGCCCAAACTCTACAATGAAAATTTTCTTAGTGACGACCATTGGGTCACCCACAAGTTTTGAGTTCAAGATGCTTCAAGAAGGGTTTGCCCTGATGCAAAACAATGTATATGGAGCACACATCCTAAAGGCAGGTTCTAATCTTTTTAAGTGAGACAAGAGGTAGGTTTACTACTTGGTCTCTAAAAAGGGTCTCTCACTGTCCCAGTGATCGCCCTTGTAAAGGCAATATGGGGGTTCAGCAGACAGTGGGATGGCACATGTACCAATCACTATCAGTCTAAACACTCAGCAAAGAGTTGGGGTTTACACAAACTTAAACCTTGACTCAAGTCATAAGGCAAGCTGCTAGTCCCCCTCCTAACCTGAAGCTTGTGTGTGCTTTAAAAAATTAAAATATGTGATGCATGAGACAATTCTACAAAATGCATGAATAAAACAAAAATAAAACAAGAAAAAAATGCAAAAACATAAACACATCAAATACACAAAGCTTAGTCCAATAATGTCGAAAACAATACCTTCCCCGGTGGAGTCGCCAGTTGACGCCGCGCCAGTGAGCGAGCGGCATTGCTGTGATGGGAAGGAGACGTCGCTGCTGGACCTGTTTCAGGTGGCTGGTGGATCTGTTTCTTCGGGCATGGAGATCGGAGGAGAAGCTGTCGTGGCCGGCTGTTGTGGGGAGGAGCTGCTGCTGTTGTGGTGCTCGCTGGAGGCCGGCGTTGATGGTCTTCCTTCGCTGCTATTGGTCGTGGGTCTCGCTGCTGGAGCTGGAGGCTGTTCGGCAGCTGAGGAAGGAAATACCTGCTGGGGGAAGGCTTCGGCGTGAGTGGTCCTTGATTATGCAGGAAAAATGGCGATGGCTAGGGGGTGTTGGGTCTGTTGGTTGTGGGAGAAGGAAGTGAGATGGAGAGGGGAATAGTGTCGGCAGTGAAAGGAGGGAAGAACGGTGGTTGGCCGAGAGAGCAAGAAGAAGAAGGGTGGTGCTGGGAGCAGGAAGGAAAAGGAGAGCTGCGGTGGCTTGGGAGGTGAAGAAGATGGTGGAACCGACTGAAGAGGAAAACCAAAAAACATGGGGGCTGCTCCTCTTCAAAAAAGATGGGTTTAGGGTTAGGTTTTTTTTGTATTTTTTCTGATGTTGTCAAAATTGCCCCCCTTTAAAAATTCAGTGTAGCATGGTATTTATAGGAAAAGTTTTGCTAGGTTTTCAAACTAGTCCCTTAACTTTTCCTTTCCTTCTCTTTTCCTCTTTTTTTGTAAATTTTGATTTTTCTTATTTTTTTGTATTTTTGAAAGCGAGCAATATCAACGTCAACTCAACAAGGAAAATTAGTGATCATAAAATTTACGTGTTAAAAGTTGAACGCGTTCCAAATACCTTTGAAAATTTAAATTCTTTTGAGATGACGTTGAAAATGCTAAAAACGATGCAAATATATCAAAAATGCATTTTTTTTGGGTTTTCATTGTTTTTTTGCTATTTTTGTTTTTTTTCTGAAAAATTATCAAAACATGGGTCAAAAATTGGGTAGCAACAGATGCCCCCTCTTTACAATGCTTACGAAGCCAAACTCCTCAATGTTTTGCATAGTAAGCTTTGTAAAGAAAAACTTGTCTTTCTGTCTGCTTAACTTGCTCAATATCCACTCATCTAAAGACCTTGCTCTTTTTCTCTGTTCTCTCTTCCTTCTCTTTTCTTCCTCTTCTTTCTTTCTTTCTTTCTTTCTTTCTCTCTTTTTTTTTTTATCTTGAGATCCCATCTGGCGATCTCCTTTTCCAAAACCAAAGAATGTGTGTAGCTCGGTCAACCTGAAATCCCATATGGCGATTTCCTTTAACCAAAGCTACATGAGATCCCATCTGGCGACCTCATTAAACCAAAACTAGAAAATATGTGTGTAGTCTTATTATGACGGGTGACCTACCCAAAATGAAAGATGGTCTCATTATGACGGGTGACCTACCCAAATACAAGATGGTCTCATTGTGATGGGTGACCTACCCAAGTGGAAAAGGGAAAGAGTGGTCTCATTCTTATGGGTGACCTACCCAGGTGGAACAGGGGAAGAGTGGTCTCATTTTTATGGGTGACCTACCCAGGGGGAGAATGGCCTCATTATAATGGGTGACCTACCCAAGTAAAAAAAATGGAGAATGGTCTCATTCTAATGGGTGACCTACCTAAAAAAATGGTCTCATTGTGATGGGTGAGCTACCCAAGTGGAAAAGGGAAAGAGTGGTCTCATTCTTATGGGTGACCTTCCCAGGGGGAAGAATGGCCTCATTATAATGGGTGACCTACCCAAGTAAAAAAAAGATGGAGAATGGTCTCATTCTAATGGGTGACCTACCCAGAAAAAATGGTCTCATTGTGATGGGTAACCTACCCAAGTGGAAAAGGGGAAGAGTGGTCTCATTCTTATGGGTGACCTACCCAGGGGGAAGAATGGCCTCATTATAATGGGTGACCTACCCAAGTAAAAAAATAGAGAATGGTCTCATTCTAATGGGTGACCTACCTAGAAAAAATGATGGTCTCATTATGATAGGTGACCTACCCAAGTGGAAAATGATGGTCTCATTATGATGGGTGACCTACCCAAGTGGAAAGAATGTGAAAAACGGTCTCATTATGATGGGTGACCTACCCAAATGGAAAGAATGTGAAGTGCGGTCTTATTATAATGGGTGACCTACCCAGATGGAGGATAAGAAAAATGTGAAGTGGTCTCATTGTTATGGGTGACCTACCCAGGTGGAAAGAATGTGAAGTGCGGTCTCATTATAATGGGTGACCTACCCAGATGGAAGATAGAAAAAATATGAAATGGTCGCGTTATAATGGGTGACCTACCCAGGTGGAAAGAATGTGAAGTGCGGTCTCATTATAATGGGTGACCTACCCAGATGGAGGATAGAAAAAATGTGAAGTGGTCTCATTGTTATGGGTGACCTACCCAGGTGGAAGATAGAAAAAATATGAAGTGGTCGCGTTATAATGGGTGACCTACCCAGGTGGAAGACATAAAAAATGTGAAGTGGTCGCGTTATAATGGGTGACCTACCCAAATGGAAGATGGTGGTCTCATTGTGATGGGTGACCTACCCAGAAAAAATGATGTTTTTTTTCAAAAAAAAATGGTCTCATTGTTACGGGTGACCTACCCAAAGATAAAATGTGACTTACCTGGCAAAAAGATTTGGTTGGAGCAGTCCTGACAGGACAAGGCTGAGAAACTTGGCACCTTCTGGTTGCAGGTTGACTTGAAGACTCCTTGATGACGGGGTTAATCTCCTCGTTTCTTTAAGATTCTCCTACTGGCAGGGTTCATCCCATTCTCTTCTTGTTCCAGGATTTAACCGATTCTTTGTCATCATCAACTCAATGATTCTTTCTTTGTCCACAAACTTGCTGGACTTCATTGAGGATCTTTCTGTAACAAATCATAAGTATGTGCAATGCTTTGAGGTTAGATGACATGCATGCATCCTTACCTGATGTGAAATATAGGTTACCCCCTTGGATGATCCATCGTCATAGGGTGCCTTTGTTTGCTAACCAAAGCCTTGTTTGCTCTTCCCATGTACTGGCTCATTCGTATGCTAGCCTTCCACTCAAATGTAAGTGCAGTGCCCATCTCGGGCTGTCTACGACGATTACTGCTCTTGTTGTTTATCAAGCTTGACTCTGCCCCCAAGTGTGGTGTTGCTTGATTCATCATGAAGGTCTTAACCGATCATTCATCCTCTGTATTATCCTGAGAATTGTTATCGCATTGATTATGCGCATCGTGCCAACACCATCATGATTGTCAATCAGTCATAAACTTGCCTCAAGCTGAAACAATACTCTTCAAGCAATGTTATCACCAGTCTTCATGGAAATTATCCAGTCGTCCAGACATGCATCTCATAGCTTGTCGTACAAAGGCTCATCGTTGTAAGCTCAATGTTCTTCTCCATGGATTCCTCTCAGCTTGTCAAATCAGATCATGAAAGGAAATGCGTTGGCATCATCAATGCTGTTCATCACCCATGTTCATGCGGTGAAGTGCGCTTTTGAGATTCAGAATAGATGGTCCCACAGTCAGTCTTGGTGGTGTGCATCTTTCGATGTTCATTCAAATGCACTCACCTGATAACATCTGTCAGGAGTCATAGCCATGTTTCAGAAGATTTCCTTCAAGTGTATCTTTGCTTTCCCGATTGTTGACGGGGTTCACTAGATCATGGACTATCTTTGAACAACATTGCCCCCAATATGATCTGAATGTGCTTGTTCATTGATTATCTTTCTTTGAACATCATTGTCTTCAGTACACTGATTCATCATTTAATCATCTTTCATTGCCCCCAGCTGATCTGAATACTGTTTGTTTTCCTACCCATGATCCACTGTATTGCCTCCAGGTGGTCAACTTTTCAAGGAGTGTCGAGAAATGTTGATGTCATTCTTGTCAAGGATTTTGCAAATTCGGTCGATGTTCTTGTTGTTTAACAATCTTTCTTGTTCTGGAATCAACTCTCATATTTCAAAGATCATGTCAATTCAAGTCTAATTGTTGAAATGAAATCAAAGAGATATCAGTTTTGGAAAAGATCTTTTGAAAATCAAGCTTTTTGGTCAAAGACCCAACACACACTATTCAATATAGTCCTTTGATTGTCTTGTATTTTGAAAACAGAAACGACCCATTGTAAGTTTAAAATGACTTTTTTTCATGGTTCTTTATGTCAGTTTTAATCTTTGATCTTGGGTATATCTTTTCACGGTCTGCAATGAGGTGACCTTCTGTGAATTTCAAGGAAAACAAAAGGCTCAAGTCAAAACTTGAGGATTCATCAAGAAAGATTGTTTTCTTTTTTAGCACCAATTTTATCAGCATGCATAATAACCAGTAGCTTAATCCATGAAGCTATGACTCTTATGGAAAACTCTTCAAGTTTTGAGATCGTCATTTATCGGTTCAGATTGCTTACTTGATTAAAAAGGGCTTTTAAAAGCACGTAATGCAGGCTATGGTTCATGGCTTATGAAAGAAAGGAAAATTCAGGCTCAAAAGGTGTTTGAGGGTTTCAAAGACCTAGGATCAACATCAACTATTCATCAACTCTCTTTCTCTTGTTGTCATAGTAGAGAAAGTGATATATAACCTTGTTAATCTCAAATATCAGAATTCTCTTAACATAGGTCATAATGCAAATCCAACTTTCTCTGATGAATAATGAATCTAAAAAATTTTGAAGACACTAAAGGCTTTATCCTAGACACACCAAAAGACATGAAACTTGATTTTTTTGGTGTTGACTTTTGGCATTTGTTGTGTCTTTCTTCTATTGAAACCTTTTTTGCCCCTCTTAGAATTGATAGGCATTCTCCTTCATTTCCACTTTTTTTTTTTTACATAACCTTCCTCAAAGTTTTCTTGGATGGCCCTCAATCTATGGCTTTTCTTGTTCTCCCTTTCTCAATCATTGGGCTTTTATTCTAAGCCTTTCTTTTATCATTGATTCTATCAGTGTCTTTATCCTTCCTAATAACATATCTCTCATTGCCCCCAGTGTGGGGTGTGATCCTAGTCAAGGTTTCTTTTTGAAAGAAAATATTTTACCAGGCTCAAAATGGGACTGCAAGGGATAATATTTCAAGAAATGTGAAAGGATAACAAAGATGGCCTTTTCTCATTTCAAGCAAGGTCGGTTAGAATCGATAAATTTTGACCTCATCCAATGTAATGATTTGGACTTGTAAGAGTCATGATTCACGAGTCCATAACTACTGAATCCACTACATGTCATTATGCATACTGCTAAAACTTAGTTATATGATGTGTGGTTCAGTTTCAGGAGGTATGAGTTCAAAATTGTTTCGTCACCTCATGTCATTTTCAAGCATCGAGTTATTTCTGCAATCAAAATACTTTTAATCTTCAGGATTGATTAATCTTAATCGCATGTTGGAGCTTGATCAAAATATTTTTGTAAAAATACCCTTTGAAAGAAGCATCTCTTGATTTCAAAACAACAGGAAGACAAAGGAAAGACATGTTTCGTTCAAGGATGAGATGTGACCCCAAAACAAAATGCAAGATGGCAAAATCCATAACAAAAATGATTGACAGTTTAACCCCTTCTTAGATCAGCCTCTTTGGCAATATCTCTGTTTTGCCAAGCAATTCCGATCACTCGTCATTCTGAGGATGTTCTGGCGATAAAATGATCGATGACAAGCTCCTTCACAGATTCCTCTAGTCTTTTGCTCACCAACTTCCGGACTCGATTCTTGCAGTTGTTCAATTGAAATGGCTGAGGACCCCACCATGACATCACATCTCTTGTCTGGATTATACCACCTAGAAAACGGTGGTTGCATGGGATTTAACAGCGTCAGGCAAAAAGTCTAGAATTTGGCAGATGCTGGTAAATAAACTCAAATGGCAAAGGGAAGTCAATCCTGACAAAGGTACTTGAGCAGTTGATGCTACAGTGAGACCTGGCTAAACCACATGAATAAGGTTTTCCGCCTTCAGAGTTATCTTCTTATTCATCTCTCTTCATTGTTCTGGAATTCATGGCAGAACCTTCAATCTTTCACTTCTTCATGGCTCGTTCAATTCTTTTGACAATCTTCACAACATCATGTCAATCTTCCCATGTTGTTGTGGTCGTTTGTGGATTATTGGAAACCTTCCAACAGCTAGGTAATCTTGCCAGCGCGTAGAATCATGCAACGCTATCACTGTCAATGTGTGAAATGATGCATTGTTTTTATTGGAGGGGAAACTGATGAATCTGAAACTCCTTTGTCTCCTTTTCGATCCCTCACTGACAGTGCAGCAAACAAACACCTGTAGAGGGAGCTCTGCTCTGTTGAAGTTTCAATCTTCTTCCTATTTTTCAGCCGAGGTCTGTCTCTTTTCCCTACTTCCGCGTTCTAATGCTGACACTGGTAGGAGAAACTTGTAGGTGATATGAAACTACTTCATTCCTTCTTGGATTCTCCACTTGCAGAGCCACAAACAGATTTCTGCGGAGAGAGCTCTGCCACGGTGAAGTTCTATATCTGCTCCTGTTTTCTAGCTCAGGTCTGGCATTTTCTGCCTACTACAGTGTTTCATTGCTGAAACTGGTGGCATAAATTTTCACAATGTCTGAAACTACTACATCCCCTCTTGCATTCCCCACTTGCAGAGCCACAAACGGGTTTTTATAGAGAGAGCTCTGCCACGTCAAAGTTCGATGACTGCTCATGTTTTTTCAAACCATGTCTGGCTCTTCAACCTACCACAGTGTCTTTGTGCTAAAACTGATGAGATTTTTATAGCATATGCAACTAATAAATCCCCTCTTGCATTCCCAACTTGCAGAGCCATAAACGGATTTTTGTAGAGAGAGCTCTGCCACATTGAAGTTTGACGACTGCTAATATTTTTAGACCAGGTCTGACTCTTCTTCCTACTACAATGTTTTGCTGGTGCCACTGGTGGGAGAAAGTTTCAAAGCATATGAAACTACTACACCCCTCTTGCATTCCCCACTGGCAGATCTACAAACAAATCTCTACAGCGAAAGCTCTGCAACGTAGAAGTTCAGTGTCTAATCATGGTTTTTTTTCAGTTTTTTTTTTTTTACATCTTGTGCTGCTGAACTGGAATTGAGCTCACAGTTGGGGTAACTTCAAAGAAGGCTAATGCACCATGCACAGAAGGCTAGCAGTTATTTGGTGTCATTGGAAGATGTGGAGGCGATGAACAATTAATAGTGCAACTGAACAAGAACAGAGGTTGTCATTAGTTGATGACTGAAGGCAGTGTTCCCACAAAAGACTGTGTAGACATTCCCTTTCCCTTTGATGCTCTACACTTGTTCAAGCAGATCTGATTTTAGCTACTTCACCTCTGATGCTCTCAACTTCCTTTTGACAATGAGCCTCTCTCCGACAACTTTCTTTGCTTCTATCATCTTTCTTCATTCGCGTGTAGCACAGCTTGTGTGGGGGAACCTATCTTTCAACTCGGTACATGCATGATAAATGTATGAACATGTAAACTATATGATGAACTCGCCCTTCGAGGGGTGACATATGGTCGTAACTCTTGTATGATGAAACAAGAATCTTGATTCTTGCCCAAACTCTACAAT
>Ga0325402_1003402_pt1 | contig 14344 bp, 12 predicted proteins | sample PopdelMetagenome_22_FD_207212 | JGI IMG/M metagenome (GOLD analysis project Ga0325402, IMG submission 207212) | Populus deltoides microbial communities from Bellville, Georgia, United States - Xylem-PdKOR-R3 | ecosystem: Host-associated > Plants > Phyllosphere > Stem > Wood/Secondary xylem... | reverse complement strand
GTGATGCAGAATTGTCCTTTAGATTGCTAAATTGAGATTTGAAGAAAAGTTTGTAACTTTACCCTACAAGAACTTTGTCTTAGAGAACCAAAGTTATATGCAATTAATCACCATCACATCTTATGCCTTTAAAAAGATGCAAATAAGAAGTATAAATCACAATGAAGGTGATCAATCCTTTGAAGAGTTTGCAAGTTCAATGATGAAGTTAGTTTGAGAATCCATCAACCACACAGAGAAACAAAGCACACAATATGCGGTTACTTTAGAGAAAATTTCATAAACTAAAAAATAATGCTAATAATTGGTTTATATAGTAGAAAACTAACTCTAATTTGACTTAATGGATCCAAACATGATAAATAGAACTTAATACTTTAAAAACCCAAAATAACTAAAATAATAATATTAAACTTGACCAAAATAAACCTTTAAATTCCACAGGCTCTAAAATAAACTAAAAGATAAATAAATAATATTGAAACTAATTAAAACAAAATCAAAGATGAATTTTGTAATGTGCTAGTAGAATCAAAGCTCAACTTCAAACAAATAAATATATCACTAGAAAGCTGTGGAAGTCTACTTTCCAATGCATCTAGAATCGTATCAAAATTCTTTTTTCATTTATGGTCAAATTAGTAGTGAAAGGTCAAAAAACTGATAGATTTGAATTTTTTTATTTCAATCTTTCTGTAATGTCTGGATGCTCCCGTACAAACCCTTCTTGAACGTGAATCAAAATAATCAAGATTTGTTCTTCAAACTTTGATATCCTTTTGAAGTCCATCATAGCTCATGTATCTTGAAGAAGTTTATTAATTGCCTTCTTGAACTTCTTTGCTCTAAGTCTTGTGACTGAACCCAATGGAATCTCTAATGGATTTCTTGGTGTTGAAGTTAGGATCGCATCATTTCCTCTCTCCTCGAAAGGATTCTCCCTCGAATCATTAGCTACATCAAACAAAAAAGGTCAGATACATTAAATGTAACACTAACATCATATTCACCTGGTACTTTCATTTTTTTCAACATTATCATTGATCTTCTCAATGATTTGGAATAGCCTGTCTCCTCCCGGCATCAATTTCCTGGTTTAAATACCATCTTTTTTAGTTTTCTTATTGGCTTTAAATGTATTTTGTTCTTTTACCTTTTCAATATGTTGTTGTACTTTGGTATGCAAATTTTTGACAACTTGTGCCTTTTCTATTCTCATCAAAATTAACTTTTTCATTAACAGTTTAAGACAATAAATCCAATGGAGTTAAATGATTAAAATCATACACAATCTTAAAAGGAGAAAACTTTATTGTAGAATGCACTCCTATTATATGCAAACTCATTAAATGACAAACAATTTTCTTAATTTTGAAGATTTTTTTGGATAATAGTTTTTAACAATTGAGTTAAAGTTCTATTTACCATCTATGTTTGGCCTTCTATTTATGGATGATAAGTAGTAAAAAATAACAATATAGTTTCCAACTTACCCTAGAAAACTTTTCAAAAGTAGCTTAGAAATTTAACATCTTTATCAGACACAATGGTCCTTGAAACACAATATAACCAAACTATTTTTTAAAGAAAAGATTCGCTATATTGGTTGCATCATCAATTTTATGAAATAATATGAAATGCGCTATCTTAGAAAAACTATCCGTAACAACAAATATTGAATCTCTGCCATAAAACAAAATCCTTTGATATATCAATCCAAGGTTTCTTATATACTGGTAAAGATGTATACAAACATCGAGGAATGACTTTAAACTTGGTTTGTTTACATGCTATGCATCTATCATATATTCTTTGAACATTCATTTGTAATTTGTTGGATTTACTAGCAGAATTGAAGCCCAAATTCAAACAAATGATCCTCCTTTGTCTTGACGAATTAAAAACTCAACCATATATCATTGAAAGTTGTGGTTGTCTACTTTCCAATGCATTTGGAATCGCATCAAAATTCTTTATGTAGCTCCTTTTATGGTCAAAACAATAACGAAAGGTCAAAACTGACAAATTTAATTTTTTTTATTTCAATCTTTTTGTAATATCTGGATGATCCTCTATAAACCCTTCTTGAACGTGAATCAAATTATTCAAGACTTATTCTTCATTCTTTGATATCCTCTTGAAGTCCATTTTAGACCATGTATCTTGAAGAAGTTTATTAATTGCCTTCTTGAACTTCTTTGCTCTAAGTCTTGTGACTGGACCCCATGGAATCTCTTAGTGTTGAAGTGAGGATTTGCTCTCAAATCATCATCTACATCAAATAAAGAAAGGTCAGAAACATTAAATATAGCACTAATACCTTAATTCATTTGATAATTTCACTTTGTAGGCGTTATCATTGATCTTCTCAATCATTTGGAATGGTCGTCTCCTCTCGGCATCAACTTAAATCTCTTTTAAGCAAGAAATCTATTTTTCCTCATATGCACTCAAACCACCTTTTTTCCTTCTCTTATTGGCTTTTAATGCATATTGTTTATTTAATTTTTCAATATGTTGTTGTACCTTTGTATGCAAATCTTTGACAACCTGTGCTTTTTCTATTCTCATCAAAACTAACTTTTTCATCAACAGTTTAAGACAATAAATCCAATGGAGTTAAATGATTAAAACCATACACAATTTCAAAAGGAAAAATTTTTGTTGTAGAATGCTCTCTTATTATATGCAAACTCATTAAACGACACAATTTTCTTAATTTTTAAGATTCTTTTGGATAATAGTTTTCAACAATTGAGTTAAAGTTGTTTTTACCTGTTTGGCCTTTTGTATGTGGATGACAAATAGTAAAAAATAACAATTTAGTTCTTAACTTACCTCACAAAACTTTCAAAAGTAGCTTAGAAATTTAACATCTTTATTAGACACAATGTTCCTTGAAACACAAAGTAACCAAACTCTTTTTCTAAAGAAAAGATTCGCTATATTTGTTGTATAATCGGCTTTATGGAATGATATGAATTGTGCTATCTTAGAAAACCTATTTACAATAAATATTGAATCTCTATCTTTTTTAGATCTAGGTAACCTTAAAACAAAATCCTTTGACATATACCCTTGGTTTATTGGGTATTGGTAAAGGTGTATACAAACATTAAGGAATGCCTTTAGATGTGATTTGTTTACATGCTATGCATCTATCACATATTCTTTGAACTTTTATTTTCTTGTTAGGCCAGTAAAAATGCTCATGTATCATATACAAAGTTATAGCTACCCTAAATGTCCTATTAAACCGTCCCTAGAAGCTTCCGCAAACATTTAGACTCACACAATCTCTTATGTTTAAACAAAATTCTTCATGCTTAAAATACTTATCAAAGATCGAATGTTCACATTGTCCATACACCTGACAAAAGTCATCGTCATCCATATATAATTCTTTCATAACTTACCTTCAAGACAATGAATCCGCAACGATGTTTTCCTTACCTTGCTTATGATGGCATATGAGAACATCTCAATGAACTTAATCCACCTGGCATGTCATCTACTCAACTTACCTTGGCTCTTTAAGTGTTTTAGAGATTGATGGTCCTTATGTATCACAAATTTCTTAGGCCAAAGATAATGTTGTCAAGTCTTCAAGGTTGTCATTAATGCTTATAGCTCTTTTGCACTAACAACATAACTTAAGAGTTTAATTCTTTTTATGCGAAAATCACAATTCTTTAGATTAGTATATAATCTTTTCCTTTCTAAATATTCCAAGAACTTGTCTTATGATTAATATGCACATTTAATCCTTTGCTATAAATCAAGATATCATCAAAATAGGCAACAAATATCCAATGAAAGATCTCAACACATGATTCAATAATCTCATGAATGTACACGAATGTACTAGGGGCATTAATCAAACCAAAAAGCATCATTATCCTTTCATATAATCCATATTTAGTTTTGAATGTTGTCTTCCATGCATTTCATTCTTTCATTCTAATTTGATGATAACTATTTTTCAAATCAATTTTAAAAAACACAAAAGAACCATGTAACTTATCAAGCATATTATCTAATCTAAGGGATATGATATCTATACTTTACAATAATGTTGTTAATGGCTCTACAATCAACGTACTTACGCCAAGTATTGTTTTTTTAAGGCACAAGTAAGACTGGAACTGCACAAAAACACATACTTTCTCGAATGTACCATTTCAACATCAACTCTTCTACTTGACTTTGAAGCTCCTTAGTCTCATCGAGATTATTTCTATAGGCTAGCCGGTTTGGAATTGATGTTGATGGCACAAAATCAATATGATGTTCAATCCCTTGAATTGGTGACAAACAACTAGGGATCTCTTAAGGAAAGATATCCTCAAATTCCGCATATAAATTAAAGTGTTTCCCCAATTTTTCTCCACACTTTTCTCACCATTATTTTCTTCTCTCCACTCTTGGCCTTCCATATGTTTTCTTTTTTTTTTTGGCCAAAATCTTCAAACCTATTTCTAATGGCTGAAACTCTCCCCTCAATTGTTTCACACTTATAACTCATCTCATTTCCACTTGGCCTCACACATCCTCACCATTATTGTTTATAAATTCTTGTTCAGCTTCCTAATCTTTCCATTATTGTTTATAAATTCTTGTTCAGCTTCCTAGGCTTTCTTAAACTTTAATTGATCCACACACACTTGCCTTGATGACAATGGAGCAAGTGTGTAAATCTTTCCATATTTCTCCATAGTATACCTATTTCTGAATCCATCATGCATGGTCTTCCTATTAAATTGTCAAGGTCTTCCCAACAATAAGTGTGCAGCATTCATAGGAACAACATCAGATACAACCTCATTCTTAAACTTTCCTACTATGAATGAAGCCAAAACCTGCTTAGTCGCCCTAACTTCTCCACATTCATTCAACCACTAAAGCTTATATGACATAGCATGTTTATATGTATTTAGGTTCAACTTTCTAATTAAAGTTGGGCTAGCAACATTAATACAACTACCATTATCAATTATCATACTACATATTTTATTATCAATGTAGCACCTAGTATGAAAAATATTCTACCTATGGTGCTCTACATCCTCTTCATAAACTTGAACACTCAAAGATCTTATAACCAATGACTTTCCTTGCACAACAGACTCCACATCACTACAATCATCGAGCTTTGACATCCCCTTCAAATGATCCTCACTAGCCGATTTCAGCTCACCATCATCTCATATAACCATAATTCTATTATTTGGACATTCTTGTGTATAATGTCCAAGCTCTTGACATCGAAAACATCTAATCTCTTTCTTATGCTTTGGTTGAGCAATATTTTTTTCTTTTTACTCCGAAGTCGTAACTTGCTCCCTAACAAAGGAAGGTTCTCGACTATTTTAGGTGCAATTATTGGTTTCATCTATGTATTACTCTCTCTTCTAAAATTCAACTTCCAACCCGAAGAGTAACTGTAATTTCCACCAGGTTTTGTACTATCCTTTTTTCTCAATTGTTTTTCAACTTTTATAGCCAAGTGTATTAGCTCTAGTCATAACTACTTTCATCTCCTTAAAAGTACTCATCCACCCTTCTAGAAACTTGAGATAAGGTTTGCATTTTATTAAAGATCTCTCTATAATAGTGAGTAGGTACAAACATTTTCCTCATGATTGTTTTCATCTGCTCCTAAGTTTCTATTTTTCTTTCTTCATTACACCTTCCACTTGTAACATCATTCACTATAGTCCTAATCGTAGACATTTCAACTTCCTTTTCCTTACGACTAAGAATGCCTTGTCCACTAATCATTTCATCAAATTTGCTCATTAGTGCCCTCCATCATAGCTTTCATTCTATTTTGTCTTTCCTCCACAGTTTCTTTTTTATTTTTGTTTTCAACACTTCAAAGACATTGAAATAAAGGTTAGTAGCAAAAACGTTTCCTCACACAAACCTTATGTGTTTTACTCTCACAATAAAATTCACATGTTTCACAATTTATTCGGTTTTTTATTCTAATAGTCTCGCTACACCTTTTACTACTATTCTTGTATTTTGGTTCTTAAAAGTAATTTAGCAACTTATCAAACAATTAACCAAACTATGCAATGATTTCATTTATATTTAAAAACTCAAGAATCAACAATTATTCAAACTTTTCAAAATAAAACTTGAGGACAACTTATGAGTAGCAATGTAAATTTGTGTGAGTATAATGACGAAAATGAACACATGAAATAAAAACAAAAGAATTATTATTAAGAAACAACGAAAACTATGAAATTCAAGAAAATTAAAAAAAAAAAATGATGCGAGAAATCAAGAAACTAAAGAAATTGATGCAAGATAATTCTATTCTACCCAAAATTGCATGGAATTAATTAAGATCACCAAGAATTTTCAAGACAAGTTTTGGCTAAACCCTAGTTGATGCAAAATCCAAAATTTCTGAATTTCTTCTCCCAGAATCATTTCTAGATTGTGATTTTGATTCTTCTTTTATTCTTTTATATATATATATATATATATATATATATATATATATGTTTGTGTGTGTGTTGGATTACTCAAGTCATAAAGGTGAACACAATTTGTTGTTTTGTATTCAATTTTTCAGCAACTTCAAGGTCTTTTCCTATCAAAACCAATTTTTTTTGTATTAGCTGAAATCTTAGAAAAAAGAAAAACCAAGAAAAATAAGAAAGCAAACCCTAGATATGACAAGATTTAAAGAAAACCCTAGATATAGCAAGATCTGAAAGAAACCCAGAATTACTTGATTAAAGAGATATAACCTGAAATTAGCCATGTTCTAATACCAAATTGATGTGGAATTGTCTCTTAGATTGCTAATTTGAAGTTTGAAGAAAAGTTTGCAATTTGACCCAACAAGAACCTTGCTTTGAAGAACCAAAATTATATACAATTGATCACTCTCACCCTACGCCTATAACAAGTCGCGAACGAGAAGTATAAATCATAATGAAGTTGATCAATCATTTGAAGAATTTGCAAGTTCAATCAAGAATTTAGTAGGAGAACCTCCTAACCACACAGAGAAACAAAGCACACAATATGCGGTAACTTTAGAGAAAATTTCATACACTACAAAAATAATGTTAACAATTGATTTATATAGTAGAAAGCTAATTCTAATTTGATTTAATTGATCTAAACATGATAAATAGAACTTGACACATTAAAAGCTCAAAATAACTAAAATAATAAAATAAAACGTAACCCAAATAAACTTTAAAATGCCACGAGACCTATAATAAACTAAACTAAAAGATAAATAAATAATAGCCCAACTAATTAGAACAAGACCAAAGTTGAATTTCATAATTTGCTGGCAGAATCGAAGCTCAACTTCAAATGAATAGTTCCCCCTCGTCTTGATGAATTAGAAGGTCTATCATAAATCACTAGAAAGTTGTGGATGCCTACTTTCCAATGCATTTGGAATCATTTCAAAATTCTTTTTGCAGCTTTATTTGTGGCCGAAACAATAGCGAAAGGTCAAAACTAACAGATTTGAATTTGTTTTATTCCAATCTTTCTGTAATGTATGGATGTTCCCTTGCAAGCCCTTCTTGAACATGAACCAAATTAATCAAGATGTGCTCTTCAATTTTTGATATTCTCTTGAAATTCACCTTAGCCCATGTATTTTGAAGAAATTTATTGTCTTCTTCAACCTCTTTGCTATAAGTCTTGTGACTGGACCAAATGGATCTCTTAGTGTTAAAGTCTTGAAATTCACCTTAGCCCATGTATTTTGAAGAAATTTATTAATTGTCTTCTTCAACCTCTTTGCTATAAGTCTTGTGACTGGACCAAATGGATCTCTTAGTGTTAAAGTTAGGATTGCATCACTTGGTGATAATGAATTTATTCAATTTTCTTAAAAAACAACTTGTTCACCACTCTGGAAAATGTCCGAGTTCAATGTATTAAAAATATTATGTTTTAGATTAGAGTTATTATGTAGAAAAAAGAATTCCAAGTTAATTTAAGTGTAGAGTTAATTCAACTTCTTTATTAGCACTTTCTTGCTCAAATAATGAAATCAATGTTAATTTTTAGGTAGCTCATGATATCTTGCTCAAATAAAATAAATTAATATTTCGAGATAGAGAGGACATGTTCCCTTGTGGTGCTTATTTTGATTTGAAATGACAAAAATTCACTCTAAAATTGTCACATGTTTGTGTCTCTCCAACCAAAATGTTTGTCACTTTTAAATTTATCCCTTGTGTTTTGGGACACTAACCAAATACAACCTTAGTCTTGATAAGGTTCAATGGCTTGTTTTCAAGACCAATGGCAGCAAAAGATATCACATACCTGTATAATATGCTTTTAACAACCTAGATTTCAAGAAAGATAGCCTTACCTAAATTTTGCATACTATTTTTCCCATTTCAAAATGTTAAAATGGGTTTTATGTATTCTGATTTCTTGACGCCAGCTCAGAAATGCCTGCCACCGTTTTTGTTGCTCCACTTGATTCTTTTGGTTGCTACGCAGGTGCTTGCCAGAATTCTGAGGTTGCTAATATATATCTTGTTCGAAGTTTCAATCTGTGCTCTAACTTTCCAACCAATTATGTGTACACTTGGGTAAATCATATGATTTTTTGTTGAAATGTAATGGAGAATGTAATGGACCTGAAATATCTATGAGATGCTATGTTTAAAAGCAGATTACAGGCTTGTAATTATCATTTTGGCATGTGACTGTTAGCTACTATACGATAGAGTTGTCTCCTCTGTTCTCAAATAACAATGGCTTGTCACCCATAAATGTGATAAGATAAATAGTCGTATTTATTGCTCAGCAAGCATTCTTCCTTTTCTGTTGGCAGGTTGCCACATTTATAGTTCAAAAGATTTTATTGGATGATGTGGGCCTGGATTACATTTGCACTACAGCAGAACGGTTTTTTGCAGTGGGCCGGGTTTTGGGGAACATGGTTGCAGCACTTGCTGAACAACCCTCGTCACGGTTATTAAAACATATCATCCGATGTTATCTTCGACTTTCAGATAATCCAAGGTTCTTACACTTCCCAAATAAGCAATGGCTTCAAGCAGCTACCTGGCTTTGTACTTTCTTCTTGCATTGAATTTTTTATGATTTGTCATTTGTTTTGACTTCCTATTTTCATTTTATTTTTTTTTCACTTTTGGAATTCAGGGCTTGTCATGCATTACGAAGTTGCCTGCCAGACATGCTGAGAGATGCTACCTTCAGTAGCTGCCTTCGTGTAAGTAAAGCTTAAGTAATTGTTCATAGTCTGTTGCCTCAGGACTCATTGGGAGGATGGTGATTTTTAGCTAGTCCATAATCAAGTGAATCTTGACTGAGACAAGTACTGTAAGGCCTATATATGGTTTGAAATTCCTAACTAGCAGTCAAGCAAACAGAACAAACTTCTGTAGTGTTGCTTAATTAATGCCACACTGATTGAGATTCTACTTCTGCATTGATTATGCAGTTTTTGTTTCTGCAGGCATTGGCAATAGTAACCCATCGATAGAAATTTCACCCCTGTAGTTTGCTATGTGAGAGATGGGCTGTTTGGATTGAATTGCATGAGTTTGATTGTTCTGTAGATAAAGTTGAACGTGGCATATATTCTATGTTTAATCATAACATGAGTTGTTTTAGTGGAAAATGTGGCAGATCGCTAGTTTAAGTCTTAAGCTAGTGTGGCTTGAGATGGGGATTATAATTATGACACAATGATTAACCAAGTACATTGGTCACTGACATTGCTAACTGCAACACGTGTTTATGTGAAAAATTTGATAGCTGCGTAGGATATCATATTTATTTGTTTTCCATGCCACAATATTTTATTTTGTCGGCAATATTAATATTTGGAGTTTCAAATGATGTATAGGTTCTTCATATTTTTCGTTGGAATAATTTTCAAATCAAGTATATTCTTTGCCCTCCCCCATCCCCCTTCTTTCTTCAGTGGACAACCAATTTCATGTTCTTTGTAAATTGTAATTTATCTAGGAAGATCCAACAACAAGGCGATGGCTGCAACAGTTGCTTCACAATGTCGGAGGGAATCGGGTTCCAGGACTTCAGGCTGGGGGAGGATTTGATCATATGCTGGTGAACTAAAACTGCAATTTTCTTTTGGTTCGGTCAGTTGTTGCATCACTTCAAGACCTACTATACTCCTTTTTGATGTGAGAGCATTTCTGGTAGCTGTAATTAACACCCAGAAGAGGATGCGTTGGAAAACAAAAAAGCTAGTCTAGTTGCTGACTTGTTGCTATGCCAATTTTAGTTGCGTATCATATAGCTGGTATTTGTTCATGTATAATGAAAAGAAAACTCACAGCTCCAGCTGTTCATGTTTAGGGTCACTTGCCGGTTGGCATTTGGACTCGGAAGGTACAGCATAAATTAATTTTTACATATTTACTAGTCTTTACTCAACATCAATTCCGCTATTTGCTGCACATTTTTTTTTGGCTTTTGGTTTATTGGAACTTTGTTTTTTCCCATTCTCAATGAACACCAAGTTCATTCTTCGACCTGTCCAATTTAATTTTATCCCTTCCATTTTTTTTTATCGGTTCTGAGCAATCTGATCAAGTTGTCGTTGCCCCACCAGACAGCGTACAAAATCTGGTTCTTTCACAATAGGGGGTGTTTTATCATGTGGCATGGGTTAGAAAGAAGACGGAAGAATCCAGCACAAACAGAGATCACGACTCCTGCAACCGTCAGCATATTTGGGACCTATACTGATTATTGCTGTCGTACATGCAATCAATACTGAGAAACTACAATGCATATTTTGCATGATTGCCAGGTTGCTAACAAGGTTTGGAAGAAAAGATTTCGCGCCAGTGGGACCTTTCAATATCACATGAACAACATCAGGTAGTGATTCAGGTTTCCTTTTTTTCTTAGTTGTGATGGAGATAGAGCAGAAAAAGGGCTATGCTATGGGCTATATGGTATGCCAGGAGCACTCTTTACTTTCAAAACCAGAAGTCCTGCTAGAAGCATTATTAGATAGCTAACGCCACCTTGTCAGCATACAAGCAGGCCTTGGCTAGTTCATCTCACTCAACACAACACTGACATCTCTCACTGGTTTCCCCCCACGTGAGGATTGGTACAATATCACCATAGACGTAGCTTTCATGCCAATATTTATGGAGTTTGGAGCTGTCTCCCGTAATTTTTAGAGGGCCAGATTATGTTGAACAACCGTAAACATATTATAAACTCCAATAGAGTGAAATGGGTGAAGCTTTTGTAGGGCTCTATGGGTTAGTGCCTGGTCCCTGGGCTTGCACAAAATTGTTCTTGAAACAGACTGCCTCTCCCTGATCTAGGAACTTCCAGTGACCGAGTTCGGACAACTAACTACCTTGAACTGGTTCCAGATGACACCCTTAACTTCTCAGCCAAGTTTCAGAGCTTCTGTGCTGCCTCTATCTGCCGGTCTAACAGCAAAGTTGCTCATTGTTTAGCTTGTCTAGCTAAAACTATTAGTGATGAACTTGATGAACCATGAATGCAGTGGCTTCAGCCCACCTTGATTTGATGTACCTTATGTTTCTCTTGTGAAATGAAAGCTCTTGCAAAGTTAACCCAAAAATAGAAAGGGTCCTATTACCAGGGGAGTGGAACAGAGTTAGATTCAATGGGTTATATTGGTGGTGTAACTGAGCAAGATTGCCTGCATCAAGTCACGTTATTATTTTTTTGCTTGCACTCATCAGTAACGCTTATTATAGCCCACTGATAATTTGGAATCTAAAAATCCCTAGGCAAACCCATTGCAAAATTGAGACAATACCTTTTCATAACTTAATTATGCATTTTCTTTTTTAGTTTACATGCCATTATTCAATTAAGGCTTATGTGCCACCCATACAAAACCAAAAAAATAATTCCCTCGAGACCGTCATTATATATATATATATATATATAAAGAATGCCGCTTTTCACACCCATAAAAAATTGTTCGTTGTTGTTCAATTTTTTTTTAACTCTTTCTTTTTTCCCTAAATCAATGACTAATTTCTTGGAATTTCTTAAAGAAAAAGAAATTAAAAAACAGAGGATAAAAGTACAAAAATTGGCCCAAAAAAGTTTGTTCTTCTTTGTAAATTCACACTACCCCTTGTATATATCATCATTATTTGTTCCCCCTACTGCAAAGGGCTTTCTGATAAAATAATTTTCTAACCTCACTTTGTTTAAAAATTTACTTTGAGGACACTTGATAAAAAATAAAAAATAAAAAATTAAATGGAGTGAACTCAATTTACCTTGATGGAACCAAGTTCTCTCTTCCCTTCCCTTCTATCTCTCCTCCCTCCCTCCCTTTCCTCTTAATTTCCTTTTATTATTACAAGTTACAAGCCTATTATAACTCTTTATAGAGAAATAACAGAGAAATAGGGTTGCCACATTCTAGATTTTTTTTTCATATTTTTTCAGATATAAAATGCCAAGTTTTAACATGAAAAAATGATAATTCTCTCAATACAATACAAATAAAAAAAAAATATCTTTCTCTACTTACTATCTTTATAAAATCACTACTTAAAAATCCTAAATTAGTCTTGGCATCAAAGGGTTTTTTTGCATAGAACACTCTTATCTAAAGGAATATCTTTCATCAATAAAGCTCAAATTCGATAAAGTGTTTTTCAAATTTCATTAGATAACATCCATAAAAAATTCACAACATAAAGTCCAAAAATATAAATCTAGATAAAAAAAAAAACCTGGATAAATTATAAAACCTTCCATGAGGAATTAAAAAAATTACATGGACAGTCTAAAGTGTAATAATTTGACACACACTCCGTCCTTAAAAAGTAAATATTACAAAATTCCACTTTTGCATTCAAATTTTTCGTAATATTGTCTAGTCATTCCCATGAACTTTTTGTGTATTTTGGGTAAAAAAAGGGTTTTTTTATAACATTTTGAAACTTCTAGATGGTTCTAGAATGGCTCAAGAGGATGATTGATTGTAATTTATTAGAAAAAAAAAACAATGTATAGTTTAAAATGATTAATTATTGAAAGATAAAATTAAAAAAAATCAATTTAAAAAAATAAAAAAGTAATTCAAGTTAACTAATTAAATTTGCGTTCTTGTTTATAAAACCTAGATAATCTTATGAAAAGCAAATCAATTAAAAAAGAACATAAAAAACAAAGTTAATCCACCAAACTCATAATCTGGGTTATCAGACCAATATAATCTCATAAAAATAAAAAAAAATTTACCTAATTTAACCCGGGTTAACCTATCAAGTCTATGACTTTAGTCATAAGACTTACATAACCATATAGAGAGCAAATCAGAATAAATTATGAAACTCAATTCTCAATTTCTATTGTCGGACCTAATATTGAATAATGAAATTTATAAAATTTTTATTTAAAAAAATAATACAAAAAAATGAGTCAGAAGAACCTGGGTTAACCTATTAAGCATTATTGGGAAAAAAATCAATTAACAAAAATTAAGTCAATTGAGTTAATCTGCCAAACTTACAACTTGGATTATAAGGTGAGGACGACCCAATAAAAAGAAAATTCAATGTTGAAGAATCCATGACCCAAGTCATGAGACTGAGATAATCTCTTAGAAAAAAATATATAAAAAAACAAACTGATTTAATAATGGTTAAAATGTTAAAATCAACGACCTTGATCATGAGACCAAAATATCCTTATATAAAGTAAATCTAAACAGATTGTATAGTTTAATTTCCAACCAACCTAGTGTTAAAAAAATTAAAAAAAAATTCAATTAAAAATAAGACAAAAAACAACCCGAGTTTACTCGGGTTAACTTTTTAAGCACCATTCTCAAGTTATGGGGCTGAAATAATATAATAGAAAATAAACAAAATAAATCATGAAATTTAATTTTCAATCAATCTAATATTAAACGATGAAATGAAAAAAAAATTAATTAATTTTTTTTTTGAATTATCCAAATAAACTTGTCAAAGATTAACTTATCAAACCTATAGGATGAGATTATGTTAACTTAATAAAAACATAAATTTAATATTAAAAAATAAAAATAATAAAATATTATTTTAATAAATAGTATTTGCGGAAAGAAGATGTAGTAAAACCTCCCGCAATTTTAGTTTATAGTTGTTAATTAATAGTTAATGTAAAAGACAAACCTCCCGCACTATTTCTTATACAGAATTATATTTATTAGATTATTTGTTTGTTACTTAAATAAGCACATAGTAGTAGGATTAGGAAGGCACTAAGTTGTAATTTAAAAATGATCTGTTTTTTTTTTTTTTTTCCTCTAAAGTAGAGAAAAGAAAACGAATTTTTTTTT
>Ga0325402_1003401_pt1 | contig 14348 bp, 4 predicted proteins | sample PopdelMetagenome_22_FD_207212 | JGI IMG/M metagenome (GOLD analysis project Ga0325402, IMG submission 207212) | Populus deltoides microbial communities from Bellville, Georgia, United States - Xylem-PdKOR-R3 | ecosystem: Host-associated > Plants > Phyllosphere > Stem > Wood/Secondary xylem... | reverse complement strand
ACGTTATTTTATTTGAAAGTGAAGATGAGGATAACTTGGAGCAGTGAGAGTACATTCTAAGACGATTTTTCAAGGAAACAAAAATGATGGATTTTACAGGTTAATGTCAGCTGACTCTGCCACCACATAATACGCTGCCAGATGTCAGGCAAAAAAAAAATACGACAAATTTTTTATTTATTAGATTTCATGTGCATTTGAAAAGCATTTTTTAAAAAATTTAAAATTATTTTTTTAAAATTAATATATTTTTGATATTTTTAAATTATTTTGATGTCCTGATCTCAAAAATAATTTTTAAAAAATAAAAAATATATTATTAACATATTTTTCTGATTGAAAAACACCACAACTTAAAAAAAACTACACTGTAATCTATGCTATGCCGCCATCTAATTCAATTTTATTTTTTTTAACATAAGAAAAAATCAGGCAACAATAGTATTTAAAAAAAAATCCAATGCCCGTGCTTGATTATATTTAGTAAAATCAGTTAATTTAATAGCTTGATTTAAATTGAAGGTAATTATAGAAAATGAATTTTAATTATTTTTTTACAATAATTAACTAAAAAAATGAGATATCAATATCATAAATATAAGGAAACTAAAGAAAAAATCATTGAAACTCAAAGTCATTCTATTGTAAACATCGTCCACGATTAAAAAATTTTGTTGAGACAGTTCAAACTTCACTGAAACAAAATACACAACTACATCGAAAGAAATCACATGGGTTGGTAGAGCAACGCCTTAAAAAGCAAACTAAACAAAACACATTGAAATGAGTATCTAGTTTATATTCAACCAATCAATTTCAATTAATTCAAGAATAAAATTTATTTTGAAAAAATAAATTCAATAAAGAACAATAAATAAATAAAAAAACCCTGAGATAGCCCAAACAAATAAAAAAAAAGGTGTAGAAAGCATAAAAAAACAAAATTCAATTTCCAATTAAATAAAAATCAAAATAAAAAATTGAAAAAACATTAGTTTAAAAATTGATTAAAAAAAACAAAGCAACCCCTGACAAACCTCTTTAGATTAGATTAATTTTCCAAATTGCAGCTCGTGAAATCTCAAACACGAGCTTAACCAAAAAGTTAAAATCCAAACCAATTTACCATTGAAGAATGAAATTGAGTAAAAAAAATAAATTAAAAAATTTGCAAAGCAGAAACAAAAAACAACATTCAAAAGAATGAGAATAAAATCTGATATGAAAAAAAATAATAGGGGTAAAATTGCAAAAAAAATTGTAAAATTATAAAAAATATCTTAGATGATATAAATAGAAATTAAAAGAATGAGAATCAAAATATGACAAATAAAAAAATCAAACAAGAATGAAATTGAAACAAATTTTGACTTGCATGAATTATTTTAAATGAAACAAATATTAACCAGAGGTTAGGGACTAAATAAAAAATAAAGAGAACTTGAGGGGCTGGTTTGGAAAATTATAGGGTATAACGCAAAAATTGAGGGAGAGAGGAGAAATAAAAAGAATAGTTGTTAGAGCCAAACCAGAGGGTTATTCTATGAATGCTTCACCGTTACATGAAGGAGACGCCAAGATGAACCTAAAAACTCTTTGTAATAATGTTTTTAATTAATGGAATCAACTGCACGCATCATCTAAATACAACAGGTTGGCTGACGTGAGCCCAACACGTATTAATGAATTAATTTTTTTAATTTATCAAAAGACAAAATCACCCCTAGCTTTACTTAATAACAATGAAAAAACCAACAGGACAATGGCAAAAATGCCCTCAAAACCAAGGTATCAAAATTTGAACCCCGAGAGCAACGAGGTATTTTAGCTTTGCAAATAAAAAGGATAAGACCAAAACATCCCTCTTTAGTAACCAATTTTTTTTTTTTGTTTTTAAGAGCAAATATATTATTTTACCGTGCATCTGTTAATTAAAAATATAATTTTACCCTAAATGGCATCCAACAACATGTGAATCTTAAGGGTGTTTATGATACTTTACTATGCAATTTAAAAGTTAAACAATTACCTTGCCCTTTATCAATTTAAAAATACTAAAAAGCTTGCATTGCAAACAAAATTCTACTCTCAATCATTAACCTTGTGCTTTTTTTAAGGGCAAGAGAGTAAATCCATTATTTCCATCCACAAGGAAATGTATCCAGGAAAACAGGGAATTCAGTACCCCTTTCTTCTTCTTCTTTTTTTAAATTTTCATGTGCTAGAAAATAAATCAAATAGTTTTTTTCCCTTCAAGTAGTACTGATTTTGGGTTTCCGGGCTTAGACACTAAATTCCTCGGAAAATGGCTTTACACAGGCTACCTGTAGCCCAAATTCTATATATATATATATATATATTTTTTAAAAAGGTTCATTCCCCAAGAAAGATATGGGCTCCTTCAGGTTCTAGCCCTCATACTTAAAAAATGTAGAAATGTTGATGGGTTTGCGTGCAACATTTACGTTTTACCCGCTCCTTCGATCTTGCACTTGCCGAGCACCACCCCTCCCACGCTCTTAACACCACTGAAGGAGTCTAATTCACCCCAGAAGATGGATTATGATCTCTTATGATCAAATCATCAAAGCATGAACAAACAAAATTCCCCCTTACTGAAGACTGTTACAGGACACCGATAGCACATATTTTAAATGATTGCATATCATAAACAGGAGATAACCATCAGAAAACTAGTTGTTACAAGCATGCAATTACAGACTTCATAAACTGCAATGATTTTGTTGAATCGATCCCATTCATGCTAATTACCAAGAATTTAAGACTTTGAACCATCAATAACAAAAAACACGCTGAAATGCGGAGAGAAAAGAAGACGAGGCAAAGCAAAACCAAGGTTTTTTTTTTCTTCGAGTACATAAACCTGTTCAAACTGTCCACATAGCAAAACAGCAACACTGAGACCTGCCAACATTATAGGTAACCTCCATATGCAAGCGTGATTGTTCCTGCACAAACACACTAATCAATTCTACCCCATAGATTGATCCCTGAAGCTTTTTCTTAAGAAATGAATCCTTCCCTCTTTAAACTTTCAACTGCATCCTTGATAATTTGCTCCATGGGAATAAATTCTAAACCCAAGTCCATCAGCTTCTTGGCTCCATTCTTTGCCCTCAACAACCCAGGTTGGGTATCCTTCGGCAACCTGCACCAATAGGCACATTAAGGATCAAGCAGTAATGATTCACACCATCAAACAGCCAGAAAGAGGTTTTAAGATCTCAATAAAGCAGGGGTGGCAATGGACGGAAGTTTGATCCACAACACAACAGCAAGCACAACTCTGTATGAAAATAAAGAGCAAGACTTAAATTTAATGCTCCCAACTACCGAGACACTTTGAACGACAATCAAGACTTCAATAGCTTTAATGCTCCTCGCACATGTACATCCACGGGCAAAGTTTAGATAAATTACGTGGTAGAGCATTTTGAAGAGGAAAGTAGATTTCAGAATATAGTACATGGTTTCAGTAGTGTTTTGCAGACAACAGACAATCAAATTCCTAGGCATAAAAAATGTACATAGGTCGGGTCAAATATTCACCACACAGTACACACTCAGAAAAACAAACTTAAATTCTTTACCTAGGAATCTTATATTCAGGATATAGCTCAGCAACCTTGGCCGCAAAGTCACCATAATGAGATATAGCTTCAACACACATGTGTCTGCCAGTTGCTGATGGGTTCTCATACACTATAATATGTGCCAAGGCTACATCTTTAAAATGGACAGATCCAATAAAGAAGTTCTGGTATGTCTCAGTGCAGCCTGCAATAAGGACAAAATGTCATTGTTAGTGCTTTCCTTATTCAAGAAATCATTATAGCAAAGTTAAATTAGTACCAGTTTGCCAATGAAGTAAAGGAAATTGAAATCCAAGAGTCAAAATGATTGAGTTAGAGGCTTATTAGCAAGATACTTCCATAAACATGTTTGCATGTCTGCAATAGTATAAAGGAATGTTAGCTTATTGAAAAAGGGTATGCACATGAACAGACAATCAAAACTAACAAAAATTTTAATCTTTGTTCCTGGTTCTTGCAATTTTCTATGCATTTTCCTCAAAAACTTTTCCTTGACACAGCTACTATCCGGCAGGAGAAAGAGGTGCATTAGAAGGAAATCTAATTGTGCTGTTGAAGCTATAAGCTATAAGCCTATTAGTGCAAAAGAAATAAAAGTGATGTTGGATTCTAGTTCATGACTAATTCTGCTGTTCTACAAACTATGGATAGGCTACTTCTATGATCTGACTGCTTAGAGTGTCCAAGTGCCAACTCAATTATGGCAAGGAAGCTAAACATTGACAACTTGTTGGGTAGGTGGGAAGTGGGAGGGAAGATGAAGGACTGGAAGCGAAATTGAACCAAGTGAACACTACTTCCCTTGTTCACAAATAGTAGCTAAAAAAAGGAAAATTTAGCTTCCATTTAACAACCATAAAGTCCTTTCAATCCAAGAACATGTGGACACGGGAGGAAAGCACGATTTAATTATTATTTTTTACCCTTCCTACTCGCTTCCTCTATTTCTACCCTCGGCTCTACCAACCAAGATAAAGAGAAAAGAACTTCAATCTTTTCCACACCTTTTCCTTCGTCCCTATAACTTTCTTTCTGTTCACTTTCCCCATTTCCTAGTGTTACTCAAATTACCCCATATCTTAAACCAGACATCCACAATAAGCTACATGCTTTCAAACTCTACTTTCACCTCAAACCTCAGTCAGATGTCTCAGATTAAATGGTTTGAATTGCAAAAATAATGTACATTCAAAGAAACATAAAGGTACACAGCCCTAACACTATATAAATCTTCAACATTAGTTGACGAACATACACATTTCCCAGAATGACAATGCAGTTAACAAGTAATCATAGATTGAGTTAGTGAGCAACATAACCTTGGAGAAGGCGCACAAGCATCACCATGCTAGCATTCAGCACCGGTGAAATAACCGGACCCATAACTGTACCCGGATTCACCACCACCATATCCAAACCCTTCTCCTTTGAAAACTCCCACGCAGCTTTCTCGGCTAGTGTTTTTGACAATGGATACCATAACTAATCACCACAACAAAACAAACAAAATCAACCACATTATAATCCACAAAAGTCAACAAAGTAATATTTATTAGGAAATAAATTAAAAGAACAAGACGCTACTCAGTACTCACTCCATTTTGCTTGCAGTACTCAACGTCCGTCCAGCAATCCTCATTCTTGATGACGTCTGCAGGCCAGTTAGGACTTGGCGCAATAGAAGAAACCGAAGACGTTACCACGACGCGCCTGACGCCGTTCTCCTTTGCCGCCGTTAGTACATTTATTGTTCCTTTAATTGCCGGATCCAAAAGCTCATTCTTTCAGGAAAAATAAAGAAGGAAATGCACAGAAATTTTGTGTAACTAAACAAATAAAAAATCAATCAAAGGCAAAAAGGCGACAAGTTATCACTACAACTCTAGTACCTGAGGATCATGGACTTCATCAACGATGCACGGAGAGGCCAGGTGAAAGACGCCAGCACAGCCGTTGATTGCGGCGACAATGGAGTCATAATCGAGGAGATCAATTTGGTAAAGACGGAGACGCGTGTCTGCTCCTTCAAGTGATTCTAGATGCTTCGTCTCCTTTTCATCCTCTTCAATTCAAAATCAGAGGAAAGAGAATTAGCAAAACACAATAGGACGACCACTGCTAACAATATTGGACGGACTACAAGTCGTTTTTTAACTTACTGAGATTTTTTGCGGTGGCGTGAACGGTATACCCACGGTCGAGAAGGAGACGGACAAGCCAAGAGCCAATACAACCGCTTCCACCAGTAACACACACCACTTCTCCTTTCTTCGACATGATTTCTTCTTTTTTCTTTCTCTCCTTCGTGTTCTTGTTTCACAGACTTCAGTATCTAGCTATGTGCTTTTTTATAAAGGATAGTGGATTATTAACAATTACCATTAATATTAACATTAACAATTAACATTTTTAAAAAAACACTCTTTTATAATAACTCTTCTCACAAAACATTATTTACTTCGATTTTTTTTTTCTCATTCCTTCGACTTTTATTTTATTTATAAATTTAATTATAACCTTTAAAATTATATTTATTATAAATTATACTTTATAATTTCTTTTTATTAAGATATTTTGATTTGAACCATGAATTTCTCTCTGTTTCGTGCTAGTTCTCTCTGTCCGTCCATTTGTGTTTGTTCAGCATCCAGTACATAAAATACAGATACGAAAATGTATTTTTGGTTGAAGATAGAGAGTTTTTTTTGACAGTATCGTTGCGGTTGTTTTTTAAATAGTTTTTCATGCTAAAATATATATTAATAATATTTTTTTATTTTTTAAAAATTATTTTTAACATCAGCACATCAAAATAATTTGAAAACACTAAAAACATATTAATTTGAAGTTAATAAAAAAATTTCAAATTTTATCAAAAACACTTTTAAAATACAAAAACAAACAGACCCAGAGGCACTATTTTAGACATTTTAAATAGAATTTAGGAAGTCTTTTTAGATCTTAATTTTTTTAATATTTTTTATAAAAAAATAACTCGCGGCATCACGCGACTCATATAACTAGTTATAAGTGAAATCATGTATCTTACAATATTTTTAAAATAAAATAATTAAAAGCAGCCTCCACCTATATTTGTTTTTTGATCAAATTCCACATTACATTTAATTCATAATTTTAGTAATGCTTGTGGATGAAAATGCATGCGGGGTCATGAATCCATTATCCACCCATAAAGAAGCAAACAAAAAGTCAAATTAAAGACCCCACGCCATTATTCTATTAAGATTAAGCTTATACATCTCTGTCTCTCTGTCACTATAAATCTCCCCACGCCGTGCTGGAAATCCACGAGTTGCTTTCTCAATGAATTATCATTTTCCTTTCATTGTTATTATTGAGTGTCTGCGAGGGTAATAATTTTTATTTTTGGGTTCATTTTAAAAAAATTTTTTGCATGGAAAAATATTTAATTAATATTTTTTATGATTTTGATGTATTAGTATAAAAAAATTAAAAATTATTTTAATATATTTGAATTTTTTTAATATTTTTTTTCAAACATAATCAATGTTAAATAGTTTTATATCTCGATGCATCAAATGTTGGTGACAGTTACATGATTATTTTCAAACTAAAATTATTTTTGGTTTTTTTAGATAAGGTTTTACTTTTTTTTTAAAAAAAAAGTATCAAAGCTTTATTCTCTTAATCAAAATCGAAAATGGAATTCAGAAGCTAAGGAGAGGAGAAATTTATTTCTTATTTTTAACTTTTCAGTTTTCTTGGCTTGAGTGTTGTTCTATTTATCCTTTTTTATGAATAATAATAAAAAAAAGCAATGCAATCCTCCTTAAATAGAAAATTGATGTAATATTATTCAAAGCATAGCACTAATTAATTACACTTTAGCCTTAACTTTGGTTAGATTCTTTTGCTAATACAGCCAGATTTGAATGACATGATGTGATCTACTCTGTCTTTTGCTAAAATAATGCCATTAATATTATAGCACATAGTTTTAATTACTGTAAACCCAATTAGGGAAAAGCTAACCTTTTCTAATATACAAATGACTTTTTTATTTTTTAATGCTTTCCATGATAGCTAGGTTTAAGTTAAAAAAGTAGAAGAAGGGTAACAGTATACAAAAATTTTATAAATACCTTATTCTTAAAAAGTTATAGCGATAAACAAAAACTAAATGACAACAAAATAACTTTATAAAAAGAAAAATAAAAGAAATTCAAAGTTTAATTACCAATAAAGTAAAAAAAAATTAATTTAAAAAGAGACAAAAACCTTACTAAAATGAACATGTCAAATTCATGGTTTGATCATAAGACCAAGATAACCCTGCACAGAAAAAAAATTAAATAAAATAATAGAGGTCAGCCCATAATCAAACTAAATGGTGAAAGATAAAAGTAAAAAAAATTAATTTTAAAAGAAACATAGAAAAAAAACGAATCATCCTAGGTTAACTCAATTAATCGGCAACATGAAATATAAGATCTGGATAACTTCATAAAAAAAAAAGTGAAAAAAATTCTCAAGACCCAATAACATAATGTCAAAAGATAAAATTGAGAAAAAAATAAATTAAAAAAATCTTAAAAAACCAAATTTAAATTGTGCTAATATTCAAAATTCATGATCCAAGTCATGAGACTGAGATTATCTTATATAAGGCAAACACAAAAAAATCACGAGACAAGATTCTTAATCATCCAAAAATTTTTAAAAATAGCAATAAAAACATCGAGGATCAAATTTGGTATAAAAAATAAATGAAAGAAAATAACAAGGGACTAAATTGAAAAATAAATAATTCAAGAAAAAAGATTAAAAAATAGCAATCAAAAGAATAAGGACTAAAATGGATAAAAAATTAAATTAAATAAAACATTGATGGATGAAATTAGAAAAAAAAAATCTAAGAAAAGAATAAAAAATAGCAATAAAAAAATGAGGACCGGGTTAGATAAAAAAATACATGAAATAAAGTGTCGATGGACAAAAAAATCAACTTAAAAAAGCACTAAAAGCAAAACAAATATCAATTAAAAAAATAAGAATCAAAATCAATACAAATATAAACTAAAATGACATATTTAAGTTTTAAAAATGACAACGCAAAATCCGTGATGAAAAAAAAAATGAAGAGAAAAAAAGTTCATCAGAGCTCAACCATTGATCCACACAAAGAGTGTGTGTGCCTTTCACTTATTGCACGTGTCAACTACTTTTATTTTTTAAATTAAGTTTATATTTATTAAAAAACTAAATTGTCTTTCATTCGAATTGATTATAACTAAAAACAACGATGAATATATAAAAATAAAACCTTTGAACATCAAGTTTTTTTTTTTAAGAGCATTCAGTCAAAACATTAAAAAACTGAAAAGCTCCTAAATTATAATTTTATTTCATTTTTATTTTTAAGAGTATTTAAATTATTTCATTGTATATCTAAAATGTTAAATGATCACTTTATCCTTCATCAATAAAATAATAACAAATAAACCCTATAAAAAAAATCATTTTACTTTCAATAACTAATTTTATTTAAAAAGAATAAAATAATTATTTTACTATTTCAATCTACATGAAACTAATATCCTGGTTACATTTAAAGACAAATCTCTTTTAGCATTTGCTTTAATATCTTCCTAGGATTTCCCGATACATTGAAAGAATTATTACAATTTACCCTTATCCAGAACCCAGGATAGCTGCCTAGGATTCATCTGTGTTTTTGGTGGTAATGAAAGGGATTAGTTTTCTACCAACTCCATAATCTTTAGACCTTATCCAGAACCTTCATCATCCAATTTGAGAAGTGAGAAAATCACTTCTCTCCTGTTTTTTTAATGTCCCTACACATAAAATATCCAAGGCTTAGCTTGATTTAAGTGAAATTCCAACCTAGGTTTAAGAGAAATTTATTTCTTATTTTTAACTTTTCAGTTTTCTTGGCTTGAGTGTTATTCTATTTATCCTTTTTTATGAATAATAATAAAAAAAGGAATGCAATCCTCCTTAAATAGAAAATTGATGTAATATTATTCAAAGCATAGCACTAATTAATTACACTTTAGCCTTAACTTTGGTTAGATTCTTTTGCTAATACAGCCAGATTTGAATGATATGATGTGATCTACTCTGTCTTTTGCTAAAATAATGCCATTAATATTATAGCACATAGTTTTAATTACTGTAAACCCAATTAGGGAAAAGCTAACCTTTTCTAATATACAAATGACTTTTTTATTTTTTAATGCTTTCCATGATAGCCAGGTTTAAGTGAGATTCCAACCGAGGTACAGATCTCTTATGCCGTTTCTGATGATTTTTTACAAGCAGCTTTAAGCTGGGATCGATTTTTGTTAATTGGTGACTCCGGTTACTTTATGTTGCTTTCTTAATTTTGAATCTTTTCTCGTTTTTTCCTGATCTGCAACTTGACTTTATACTGCTAATAAAGTTGTATTTTTTGGTTAGAAATTTGGGTAACCAGCAGCCTGTAAGTTTTTGTCACATCTTTAGAACCGTGGCATTGCTAGCGGCTGCCGCTAGCATCCCTCTTTGTAATACAATCCACACTGAATATTCTCGGGGTGATGTATCAGTTAATGATGGGGCAGAAAATCGAAAACGAAATAGTACAAGATTACACGAAACTTGCTCCTATATTAAGGTCATTCTCCTTCATTGAGGGCAGAAATTTAATTCGAATAAAAAATGAAAGTGTAGAAAAAAGATATAATTTCTCTGCTAGCTGCTAGACTGCTAGGTCTCTAATCCAAAGCCAGCCTGCAAAACTGGATCCGGGTACTTGTCCACTCAAGTATGTCTGTCTAGGAATTTCTCTATCAAAACTGAGAATGCAGCAAACCCAGCACAACCAAAACATGCTGCTTTCGGACCACCTAAAAAAAGACAGGAGTGTAAGATAACCTGGAAAGGGGAAGCAGAGTGAGAGCAAAACAAACTGCAGACAGGTAAGATAGTGAATGATGATAATCCAACCAAAAATACGCAAGAAAGAGATTGCATATTGAAGTATTGATGTTAAGAGTAGAAGTGGATAAGTTAAAGCCAACAGCCATTGCCATAGCATTTAGAGATGGTTGCAAAATTAGCAGCTTGAAAAATCAAACTTGAGTTTTTCCCTAAATAATTCAACATCAAAGTTCAAGTGCAGCAGTAGACTGAGACACAGATAAACAATGGTCGGGGCCAGATAGATAATTCCACGAAGCACAGTTCAACATGACCACCCGTCGTCATCAATGCTAACATAACTCTAAATTTATGGGCGGAAAACTTCCAACCCTTAATCATCCATGCCATAACATTATTTACGGATGGCATAGTTGGAAATCCAACCCTTAATCATCCATGCCAAAATGGATAAGCCTTGCTGTGTTGAAAATCCAAATCCATCTAGAAAATACCAAAAGGAATTGGCACTAGATATCATAAAATATTTGAAGAGAATGAAAAAGCTAAATGATTTGAAAGGTTCTAACTTGTAAATCTGAACCTAAAATATGTTCCTTAAAGATACTCAAGCAGTTGCGAAGCCCTAAATAATTGTTGGGGGGGGGGGGGGGGGGGGCGTAATTTTTTTCATTAACAAGAAAAAAAATCATGGGGGACAATTGATCATTTTTATTTGGACTTGTGTGAAAAGATTAAAAAATATAAGGACCAAAGGGGAAGTTCAAAAAAATAAAGGGGGCAATTGTCCCGCTTCTCTATATGGTATATTCACCCCTGCAATCAGGATAAAGGTCATACTGCTGAGATCAAGTTGATTAATGAACAGGACTCAAAATAAACCAAAATGATGATGATAATAGTTAAAGAGAAAATTAAAATTGGATAACCGCTAGGTTTATTCACACTCTTACAGGTTTTGAAATACCAAAACTATCCTGAGCTTGTACGGGTAATTAACTGAAACTACAGGAAAATAGCTGTTTAACAGAAGAGTGAAATCAATTAATAAAAAAGAGCAAAGTTCCTAACAGGAACAGCCAAAAGTGAAGCTGCCCCTTTCATTAGCCACGTAACAAAAAAAAAAAAAGAACGGTGAGGTTATGTCCTTGCATCACCATATTAACACTGGTCATTCAAGAGGATGGAATACAAGGATGATAAAGTGCATAAAGAAGAAAGTGGAAAGGTTGCGGGATGGAAACTATCCATCATTCTAGTTGTTTAAATGTGGGAAGGAGGTAAACAAAAAGGATTCATGAGATAAAATCAGAAACGTTTCATGCCATTCATGCCTCTTCTTCCGTATTTTCCAATTTGGAAGGATTGAAAGAACTGAAGGGATGAATTCTTCCATTCCTTTCTTGAGTATACAACTATCCTACCAAACAAGATGAGCACCTCTTCCGCCTACAGTCTAAACCTATCCACTCCCTTTCCTTTCCATCTCAACAAACAAAGATAACAGTCAAAATGCCTAAAATATTTCACCACTCTCGTTGCATTCATATACAATTCTCCACATTTTCCTAAGTTTTTCCCTTTGGTTTCCTAATAAATAAAGTTTCTCTGTTCCTTTGAAATTGCTTCGGAAGTACATGCAAGTACACCACAGATGTCATTTAGTTCCACTAACAAGATACTATCGGAAAATATAGTCAGAAATTCTTAAGTAAAATAGACTACTTGCATACCATGCCCAAACCATGCAGGTTAATTTCATCAAAATTTAATCTGACATATGTAAATTTATCGTTTGGACCACGAGACTATGCAAAACACAGAGCAAATACGATGGGGTCATAACATCAGAAATTTAACTTTATGCTTGATGAAACATCCAATATTTGAGTCCTCGTGCATACAAAAATTGCAAAGGTATGATAAAGCACGTGGATTCAAAAAATTAGCACCAAGGGGATTCAACGAACATCTTTTATGAAGCTGTGCGGGGGAAGTGAATTGATTGCATGGTATCAGGAACCATGAATTGACAGATTTAAAAGCTCTAAGACAAGTGAGTGCTGAGTTGTGTAAATGAAATCCATACCTTGGCTACTTAATCTCAAACTGAAAGCAATTAACAAGAAAAGTATTGAACATAGGCCAAAAAAAAACATACCTTTTGCTGACATGGCACCTCCAGTGACACACCCAGCAACTACAGTATTTGTGGTGTCATGTTTTGCTCGTGCCTACAAACCACCAACCTAAATTAAGCTCCTATCGGCTATAAAGAAATTTTGAAACTTCGAAGATACATAAAAATCATGGTTTTTATAAGTGCATTCTCCTTAGTATATTACCTTCTCAGCAACACACTCGGCAGCTGAGAAAACCAAGCCCATAATTGCAAACGCTTTACAAGAACTCCAACTCCTCCGCCCCATTTGCTTTGCAGTATAAAGAAATTGCTGCCTTCCTGTCATCTCATCTTGCATGATAGGATTATCCAAGGCACCAAGAAACAGTCCCATGAACAACCCCAACCCACCTCCTACAAACAAAAATTTCCATTTCACAGAACGCATCGATCATTTTACTTCAAACCAAAATCCTCCCAAAACCAAGCATAAACCCACCCCAGAAATTTAAAATTTCTCACTCTTAGAGGCTAGAATTATTAAAAATTCAATCCACCTATTACCCCTATAACAACATAAGAGCTTGTTATTGAAAGCACGTTAAAAAAAAAATTAGTTGCAATGAGTTGAAAACCAAAAGGGAAGGTAAATTAATCAACCAGTCCTCACCCATGACTCCACTAGCCACACTGCGAACAGCACAGTTATTCCAAACTTCCTGGGCACGAACCTCTTCTATTGTAGGCATTCTAAAAGGCTGAATCTGAGTGGGTGTTTCTCCAGCTTTGGAGGTCGAAGAAGAAGCAGCAGCATCACCACCATTAATATTAGATTCACTTCCTGGATCATCATTGCTAGCCATTGATAAAAAGCATACAAACAAGAACCCACCAAAGCCGAACAAATTTAAAGGCTACGGAATAATTACTAAATTTATATGGCGTGGAGGTTAAGATGGATCAGGGGTTTTAGCCGCCAATGCATGAACGGTGTTGGGGTTCAGCTGGGGTTTTGAAGAAGACGAAAAGAGGCTTAATCGTGGGCTGCAAGAAGTGGCTTGTACGTTAGCAGAATGACTTTAGATTGGAGTGTTCTTGTTCCATGCCAAAAGTTTGCCCTCTTTCGTGGTAAAAGAAGCTAAGCTGTGAGGCCCTTAATACTGGGCTTCAACCCCAATTGATCAGACAAGTATTTAAACCCATGGCCCAGAGTGGACCACTCTAATTAGCGACCTTCTCCTCCGTGTGGCAAGATTTTTTTAAGTGAATGTTGGTGTACGAGTTAATTTGTACTTGATTAATTTTATTAATTTTAAAATTAAAAATCATATAAATTTTAAATAATTTTAAAAATATTTAACTTTATAATTATTAAAAAATAAATTTAAAATTCCACCAATTAAACTACCATTTGTTTCTCTGTGTCGCAAGATTAATCCATAGTGATGATGCTCTAATTAATGAGCAAGAAGATATTTCATGAACTGCGATCAGCTTGAAGCAACTATGCATCGTATGCGCATCAATATTTTGTTAGCTTGTCCCTCTGGATTTTATTCTGCCTGAGTTTATAACGGCTTGTATTGGTTTGACATGCATTGTTATATTATATGGTACCTGCCCTGTATGCATGTTGACGTCAATCTTTCATACTAGCGATATGTCTTCTCTTTTAATGTTTATTTTTT
>Ga0325402_1003398_pt1 | contig 14351 bp, 9 predicted proteins | sample PopdelMetagenome_22_FD_207212 | JGI IMG/M metagenome (GOLD analysis project Ga0325402, IMG submission 207212) | Populus deltoides microbial communities from Bellville, Georgia, United States - Xylem-PdKOR-R3 | ecosystem: Host-associated > Plants > Phyllosphere > Stem > Wood/Secondary xylem... | reverse complement strand
AACCATGTATTTTAAGATGTTTGAACTATGTATGAATTTTTATTTGAAACATTATTTTTAAGGTGCTTGAACTATGTATGAATTTTTATTTGAAGCATGAATTTTTTTTTAATGTATTTTAAAATTCTTTACGATTTTTTTACGATTTTACGATCCGTTTTTACGATCCGAGTTTGCGTGCGGCTTTCCGTGCCGTGTTAAAATCGCGATTTTAACAACCTTGTGTATATATATATATATATATATATATAGTAAGAATCAATGACCTGTAATGTAGTAATGTATGAAATGCCTATTTAAAGGCACGAACAATATACATAAACACAAGTTCAGCTTTCCTGCGTTTTGTGCATTTTCATTGGACCATGTATACGATTTCATTATTTATCGCTAATACTTTCTAGTTGTTCCTTCATATGTTCATTTCTTTTTTTGTGTTATTTGCTTCTTCTTGTTGTTAGTTCAAATTGGTATCCTAATTATTAGTGCCACTCTAAATGATTTGGAGAAGAAAGTGTGAATCACTCCAATTGGATCTCTTGTACAACACTGATGTTCTGTGAGCCTATTCTTTACATCACTGGTATAAGGTTATTATTTATAGAATAATTGGATTTTTGACCGGGGATGGAGCTTCTGCCAACAGGTCAAAAGAGCTCGCTTGCAATTTTCATGTACTCATTCCTTGTGTGTAATGACCTTCTCATTTCACGTTCAGTTTTTTATTCGCCATCAAAAGAAGGTTCATTTTTATTTTATGATCGTTGTTGTTTAGGTTGGTTTGGGAACTTTTCTCTTTCGCTACTTGCCAGGATTGTTGCATTCAATACTCATGGAGATGGGAATAAGCAAAGACATGCGTTATCCTGTATGTAAGTTATAAGTATTATGATATTGGGCTTGTATCTCTGTTCTAGAGAAGATTATGGTTCTGCTTTGCTTTTGTAAACTAGTTAACATTTAGGCTCTGTGCATTTTTACAAGTCTGAAGCTGTAAACTTTGTTACAAAAAAAGCAGTTGTTTCCTGGATGCAAGCAAGGGTCCTTATGTTTATAGATCACATATGCAAGGCTACCCTAATTCTGTTTGGTGATATGTTTCCATAGAAGCACTCAACTAAGGGTCCTTATGTTTATAAGGTTGAAATTGCTCACACATGTAAGGTTGAAATTGCTATGATGGTAGTTGAAAGTTTAAATTAATACCAGTTCCTGTTTAAGCTTGCTTCTAAGGAGCTGTTATTTCATCATGGAACAACTTTATAGAGTTATTGCATCTGTTTCTCTCAATCACTGCAAAATGCTTAGCCAATCTGTGGCTAATGGTTTTAATCCATGGGCCAAACTCCTTCACGCAGTTGACTGTAGATTACATTTTTGGAGCAACTGAAAAAGCTATTGAACAACACATTCTTGTTGGTTTCATTATCCTCTGCTGACCGTGCTTAATTAGCTTGTTGAAACTGTCCAGCTTCATGCCTGTGCTGGCAGACAAGGTTCTACTGCTCTTAGATATTCTTTGTTGGATACTATCTTAATCTTGTTAGTATCTGTGAAAACTCAAACTTTCACCTATGAGAACCCTAGTTTCTTGTTACTGATGTGCTTCTTTGCCAACCTTGTTAGAGGAGTGTCTAGTTCTTTTCTGTACATGCCTGTACCATGCTACTTAGTGATTACACCTTTTTCAGCATCTAGTGATTACATATTTGTCTATACCATGTTAGAGGAGTCTCTTTTGAAGTTTGAGTATGTACCTGCAATAAGTTAATTGATAATATATGACCAGTGAAGACAAAAATTGTACCTCCTTGCATCAGACCCATCTTTTTTCTATTGTATGATGCTGTTACAGGATCCGCTTGAGGACTCTGTCGTTAACATGCGTGGCCATGTTTTCTGCTATCAGTGTGTGTCAGAATACTTGACAGGAGATGATAATACTTGCCCTGCTTCTGACTGCAAAGAAGAACTTGGTTCTGATGTTGTTTTCTCTGAAGCTACTCTTAGAAGAAGAATCTCTGACAACCTTGATGCTAGTTCATCAAATTCCACATTTAATGATACATCAATAGTCCTTCAGCATGAATATAGTTCCTCAAAAATCAAAGCTGTTCTTGAGGTTCAATCCCACTGTAAGGTAGAGAGTCCAATTTCAGGATTTAATGGTTCTAAAGGATCCAGTGCTACGTCGATGGCATATTCAAACTTGTCAACTGAAGGACCAATAAAAGCAATTGTTTTCTCCCAGTGGACTAGCATGTTGGATTTGGTTGAAATTTCACTGAATCAGTATTGCATCCAGTATAGGAGGCTTGACGGGACACTGACTTTGAGTTCAAGAGACAGGGCTGTTAAAGATTTCAACACTGATCCCAAGGTTTGGCTCCTACCTCATGAATTCTGGAAACATTCTTAATTCCTGAAGGTGTTTTTTCATTCGGTAATGAAAAACATGTCAATAATCAAGACCTCTACCTGATGAATGGAAAGAGTACTGTATCATATACACTATTTGATAACTAGCCAAACATGCAATACTGATCTCCTCTGTCAAATTGATGACGTTGTGCGTGATATTATTGGTGATGTTTTAATTCTTGCATTCCATTCAGCATCTGGATGATTGAAATTTATTGCAGGTCACTGTGACGCTGATGTCCTTAAAGGCAGGAAACCTTGGTTTGAACATGGTAGCTGCATGTCATGAAATCCTTCTGGATCTTTGGTGGAATCCAACCACTGAGGATCAGGCTGTTGATCGAGCTCATAGAATTGCGCAGATTCATCCTGTTACAGTAACATGACTTACCATAAAAGACACCCTAGTGTCAACACGCTCAGCCAAAAACCATCCATTCTTCAAGACCATTCTTCAAGACCATCCAATTTAGATAGAGTGGATTCTTTTAATGCTGGAAACAGTACTGCTGCACTGCCGCTGCTACTATAGAACTCATTGCCTTAAATGAATTTAAAGCTTGGAACTTTTTTTTTATTAATATTTTTGTAAGAATATCAAAGTAGCTAAATTTTTTCCCCTTATTTTTTTTTTCAAAAACTATACAAAATAATAAACAATTTTTATTTCTTTTACCAGAGTTTGTATTTACTACATATTTTCATGTAATCTAAGCAATACGTATATCATAACACAGGAGGGAGAGATAACACATAGAAACAATCAATCTAATCATACTATATGCATGTTCGGAACAAGGTTTAACCCGTGTTTTTAAAAAATTAAATTTTTTTTATTTAAAATTAATTTTTATTTTAGTATTTTTGAATCGTTTTAATGTATTAATATAAAAAATAATTTTTAAAAAATAAAAAAAATATCTTAATATATTTTGAAAAAGTTTTGATGTGGTATCTTGTTGGTGTCTGTGAAAACGCGAACTTTTACCTGTGAGAACCCTACTTTCTTGTTACTGATGTACTTCTTTGCCAACCTTGTTAGAGGAGTGTCTAGTTCTTTTCTGGACATGCCTGTATCATGCTACTTATGAATTTAAAGTCATTGACGGGACCATGACTTTAAGTTCAAGAGACAGGGCTGTTAAAGATTTCAACACTGATCCCGAGGTTTGGCCCCTACCCCATGAATTCTCGAAACAATCTTAATTCCTGAAGGTGTCTTTTCATTTGTTCTCAATGAAAAACATGTTAATAATCAAGACCTCTAAGGTGATGAATGGAGAGAGTACTGTATCATATACACTATTTAATAACCAGCCAAAACATTGTGCATGATAACTATTGCTGATGCTTTAATTCTTGCATTATAGCATCTGAATGATTCAACTTTATGATATTGTTAACATTGCAATTGACATTCGGCTGTAACATTTCCATCCCTTGACATATGACCGTAAGTTACCCTTAATTTTCAACTTCTTTGACAACTTGCTGATCAAGTGGAAGATTCAATGGACAGGTTGAGATAAGGAAGAAGATGCAACTATTTCCAAAACTTTCCTAATTGCAAGAGCCTCTGTCTCGTTTGAGTCTTGATAGTAGCTGGACAAAAGAAACCAGAGGTTTCCATTTGATATATACTTGTGAGTCAGAAGCCTTTCTATAGATTCGTACGTCAGAAGCCTTTCTATAGATTCATGGGCTTTCACTTTGAGATTTCTGTCACTTGTCAATGTTTGAATAGACTTTGTGAAGTGAACCATTTTTCTTATCATAGCCTTTATGACTTATTTCAGCTGTTCAAATTCTTAAAAGAGAAAAAAGAAAAACAGATAGAAGGAAGAATTACAAGACAAAAGGTAGAATAAATCCTCAGAAATTTGCAGTACATCAGCATAACCATCTATATCCATCAAGAACAATGGTCATTCTACGTTTAGAAAGTACAGCTTTGAAAAACATTTATCAGCACATATAAACTCATAAAAATAGAATCCTTAAATGTTAAAAAACAAAATCTACTATAAAATAATAGAAGTTGCATTACATAAAGATAAAGATTCACATCCATGCCCATATTAAGCTCTTCTATATTGGTGAATTCACACGTTTATCCCACTGACAAACACTATTCTGCAAAAGCCTTGAATAACCATTCCATGACTTCCTTCAGTATTGGGGGTTCCACTGCATATACAATAGTTTAAATAGCCAACTTTTTGTTAGTGTAGGAAAGAAAAACAACGCTAAACTGCAAAATGTAGAATGACATCAATTCAGTAGAGAAAAGATTTTAGAAAAATGGGACTTGTACATAGTTTCTACAATATTCACAATATGAGTGCTATTCATATTCAAGTAATACACAGAAAGGCATGCATGATAAGCAATGGACATAGACTTTAGGGGGATTACTACTATGAGTGCTATTCATATTCTGAAGCCAAGTAGAATTTTTATAATAAAAATGTTGGATGTGATTACTTCATGGTTTCTGCAATATTCACAATTCTCAAGTAACACAGGAAGGCATGCATGATAAGCAATGGACAAAGACTTTGTAATTGAAACTAACAATATTATAATTTATGTTGAAAGTTGCTTTAGTTGTTAAGCAAGCTTACTCAAATATGAAAGTCAGTGAAAAATAGTGCACAAATCATGTGTTTAGGGGTTTAAATATGAGGCATTGTGAGTTGGAGACTTGGATTATCGAGATCGATCTAGTTTCCACCATCCTTGTATTTATATATATGAATGCCTTAATTTGAATGTGAGTTTTAACTAGCAAGATAGATTTAGTGGTTTGTTTAAAGTATCATAATTGTATATAAAGCTGATGATTTTAAAATAAATTACACAATATTGATAATGCAATTATTTGTAATGTGTGGAAACAATCTTAATAAATCTAAGTTAAATTATTTTGTAAAAACAATATTACAGTAATGATTGAAAAAATGGTGGATGGCTATTGATTTTATCATTGATAAGTATATATATTTTGTTCACATATTAATGTTTCAAAGCAAATAAGTTATTTACCGGCCACAAAATTGAAGGAATTCAAATAAATAAATAAAATGACAGCTAAGAACTAGTGGAACCAATCATTATCATATTTTCAACAATTTAGCTGCCTTCCAAAAATAAATTAATTATCATTATTAAAATATTTTAATTAATTTTATTCATAAAAAAGTAATTCAATCATCAAAATATAGTTTTGGTAGTTAATAATGTCATGCGATAGTGTACGGAATCAAGTTTCAGTTATAATAGAAAAAACAAATAATGATTTATTTATTTTAATAATAAAATATATAAAATGTTTTAAATTAAAGAAACCAGTGAAAGAGTGAAGTCTGATTGCTTTCATTAATTTGAAAACTTTAATCGGTTCCTCTGCATGCAAAGTAACATAAAATTTAAATACCAACTTACTTGTACACATCTATCCTCTAACTTATTAGGATTGTTGGGATATGAGAAATCTTGGGCCACTCAGAGCCATTATCCTTTCTATAATTTTCTGAGAGATGTGGACATCCCCAAATCCGCAATTCCTTTAATTTGGAGAGGCGTTGAATGGCTGTTGAACTTGGCATATACTTGAGATTCTTGCAATTCCTTATCCAAAGACATTGAAGAGAAGAAAGTTTGGCCAACCAATCTGGCAAAGCTTCCTCAAACTCCTCTCCCTTGAAATCATTTATGGACAATACCTTGAGGGCAGTGAGGTGTTGAAGTTGGTGTGGTACACTCTTCAGTTTATCCCATCCCCATATCTCTAGTTTTTCAAGGGACCCACTCAAGTTATGGTGTTGGAATGAGTTTAAAACTCCTGCAGGAAAAGCCTCCAGCTCCTCTGAGAAACCACCGATGCTCAAAAACTCCAGTTGGGTGAAGCCGCCTAAGCAATCCTCCTCTGGGAAATGACTCAAACACCGACACCCACTGATTTCTAAATAAACAAGAGAACTTAATTGTCGTAAACCATGCCAATCAAAACTGAAGAGCTTATCACAACCTCTAATCTCTAATGTTCCAAGCGAAGACAATTCTTGTAAATCATTGATATGGATAAGCTCTCTCCAATTCAATATCCGTAATTCCTCTAGAGATGCGCAACATTGTAGTCCGCTTGGAAGAGCTACCAATTTACACCCACTAACAATCAATGTCTTCAAAGAATACAATTCTCCGAAATCACCGGGAATTGAGATCAACTCAGGGCAGTTACTTATATTCAATTCCACCAGAGCTGTGCAGTGTTGTACGTTTGGAATGGATGTCAGCTTCTCACACCTCTGTATCCTTAAAATTTGAAGAGACGTGAAGCCATGAAACTCACCACATAAATATCTCAGCTCATCACATCCTTTAATTTCAAATTGTGCAAGAGATGAAAGATGACATATCGGAATGCTTTTCAACTTGCCACACTTCTTAATGATCAACTTTTCAAGACAAGGAAATACTTGATCATCTTCTTCACATGGTACCATCCATTCTTCAAGACCTTCTATACCCAACAAACTGAATTTTTGTAGTGCTGGAAACAGTACAACTGCCTTGCCACTGCAACTATAGAACTCATTGCCTATACATTTTACAGTACCCGTTGCACTTATCTCTAGAATCTTAAGGCCATGAAGACATCCAAGTGTTGGGAGTTGCCTCAACTTGCCACACTTCTTAATGCTCAACTTTTCAAGACAAGGAAATACTAGATAAATTTCTCCACCTGGTACCATCCATTCTTCAAGACCATCCATGCTGGATAAAGTGAGTTCTTCTAGTGCTGGAAATAGTACAGCTGCACTGCCACTGCTGCTATAGAACTCCTTGCCTATACATTTCACATTAGGCATTCCACTCATCTTTAGAATCTTAAGGCGAGGAAGAGATCCTAGTGTTGGGAGTTGCCTCAACTTGCCACACTTCCTAATGCTCAACTTTTCAAGAAAAGGAAATACTTGATCACCTTCTCCACATGGTACCATCCATTTTTCAAGACCATCTATACCCCACAAAGTGAGTTCTTTTAGTGCTGGAAACAGTACTGCTGCACTGCCACTGCCTCTATAGAACTCATTGCCTATACATTTTACAGTATCCATTCCACTCATTTTTAGAATCTCAAGGCGTGGAAGACATCCAAGTGTTGGGAGTTGTCTGCACTTGCTGCAGTCTTTCAAACTCAGCTCCGTCAGATTATCGAGTTGCAATGTAGACATCCATGATGGGAGATATTCACCACCGTAACCCTCAATTGTCAACCTTCTTATGTCTGGGTGAGGCTGCAGGCCTTCCAGCACATCCTCGTTGTTGACACAGTTGTTACCTTCAAGGCTCCATTTAAACACCAATTTGTTAATTCTTTTTTCACGCAGTTTTGCCTTCGCAGCTTCTTCTTTGTCTCTCACTTGCTCAAGCTTCCAAATCTTCAATTCTCCTCTTAGTTCATCTAAACATCCCAGCTCTGCAATTTTATGATCTGGGCCCACAACAAAAGTTGACAATGTTTGAAGACTTGTTAAGAAGCTCACCTCAACTGGCACTAGGTTTGGATCATCAAAATAAAGATATTTCAAGTTGACTAAATTTCTCATTTTCTTGGGAAGCTTTTTCAGTGACTTACAATCAATAAGTCTTAATGTTTGCAAATGGTAAAGCTTTGTGATGGATTCTGGTAATGCTTTGATATTGGTATGTGAGACATCAAGATATCTCAAATGTCTCAGCTTGCAAATTGAATCTGGTAACTCAGTGATATTAGACCATCGTAATTTGAGAGTTCTCAAGCTTTTGAATTTCCAAGACCGATTGAATACATCAACCATTGAGAAAACAGAACGCAATTTTCTAGCATCAACCGCTGGAAATGCTGCCGCAACATCCCCACGAGATATGAGATTTAGATGACGAATATGAGATGCAACATCAACAGCCGAATCCTCCTCCAGATTTAACGATTCTGTTTTTGAGACGTGTAATGCAAGATCACGCACAAGATCATGCATCTTGCAACTCGTTATGATCTCATACTCATCCCTTTCAACATCTTTGAAAAAGGCACTTGCAAGCAAGTCATTGAAACACTTGTTGCCGTCGTCTTCCATCCTCCCATTTGATGGCCTGAGAAAACCTTCAGCCATCCAAAGTTGAATTAGCTCTTCCCTTTCAATTTTAAAATCTTCAGGAAAAATGGAACAGTATGCAAAACATTTTTTCAATGTTGGCGATGACAAGTAATCAAAACTTAATCTCAATATGCGCAAAGCTTTACTTCCATCCCGAGAATCCCAAATTCCACTGTTTAGAATTGACTGCCACTGTTGTGCCTGCTTTCCGTGAAGAGTTCCTCCGAAAACTTTAGCAAGTAATGGAATCCCTCCACATTTCTTTGCAATCTGTTTTCCAATAGACTCCATGTCTGAAGGTATTGTTTCTCGTCCACCCCTGCTCACCTTTTGCTTGATAATGGACCAACATTCATCATCTGATAGTTTTCCTGGCTCGTGCTGACTCCCTGGAGAAGTCTCCATCATGTCTGCGACTCGCTTACTGCGGGTTGTAACAACAACAGCATTCCCATTCTTGCTGTTAATTTTCAACAGTTGCTCCTTCAAATCATCCCACTTACCATGGTCTTCATTCCACACGTCATCAAGAACAAGAAAAAATGTCTTATATTCCAGCTCTTTCTTAAGGTTTTGAAGAATTGCATCAAGACTGCTCAACCCACCCGTAGTTATGTCAATCATTTGCAACATTGCTGCTAAAATCTCTACATTATTAAAATCATTAGAAACATAAACCCATATTGTGACATCAAAAAGCTTTTTCTCCCTCACTACTTCACAAACTTTTTTTGCTATAGTAGTCTTTCCGAGGCCACCCATCCCCACTATAGGGACAACAGATAGAACTTGTTGACCGATCGAGCCAATCAGGAATTCCATGACTTTATAGACATCATCCTCCCTTCCTACTACATCTCCTGAGCTTTCAAGAAAGGAATCTGTCTCTCGGTCTATATCCCGGATAACTTCAGGAGCACTCTCTACATGTTGAGATGCAATTCCCAGCCCAAAGCCAATTGCAAGTTTCTGAATCTCATTCAGTGATCCAATGATCTCCTTAACTTTTTGACACATATTCAGACGGAATGCAACAGGGTTGTGCAGTGAAAAGCAGTCACGTACCTTTCCCTTCTTTTGGTCTTTTCGGAGAATCTCATAAGCAAACTCGTCTAGAACATCTTCAGCATCGTAAGCTACATCTTGTAGCTTCTCCAGCCAAAGCTTCGCAGACTCGTCTGTTACTGGCCTTCTGGCTGCATCTTGGAGCACAGCTTGGATCATGGTCAAAGACTCTTCGAGCTTTTGCAGCTGTCCCTCCAATCCCCAAGCAAGTCTGATCCCTTCAGCAGCTATGGAACTGACCCTTGTCAAAGTCGTCTCCATGGAAAACGTAAGAAGAAGCTCTGCTGCCATATTCTCTTGTTTACTTTGGGAAATCAAAGAAGAAAGATTGAGGAAAAGAAAGATAAGAATGGTCTGAAAGTTGTGGTGTAGGGATGAAATGAAGTGTGTTTCGGAATGGGGAGATGCATTCAACTTGAAAGCAGAGGGTCCCTCCCTCACTGTATTAATTGATTGATTGCAGCTGGCAGCATCTTCCACGAACCACTACTGTCAAATTAGTCATGCAAAGGCGAAGAAAATGACCCTACCTTCTTATCTTGTGTGTCCAAATCCATCTGGGCCTGTAGACAACTTGAAAGCAGAGGGTCCCTCCCTCTCCCTATATTCTTTTGACACGCACAAATGCACAATGAAAGTAAGAAAGTAGCGTCAGTACATAGACTTCGGTTATGTATGAAATTAGGATTGAAGCTATATTTTTAAATTTTCGAATTTTTTAATTTAAAATTGATTTTTTTTTTATTTTTATATGATTTTAATATATTAATATTAAAAATAATTTTTAAAAATATAAAAAAGTATTTTAAATCATATCCGGAGGGTTGTTTTCTAGGATTTTGCTTTTTGAATTTCCCCTCTAAAATCTGGAATTTTCTGCTATTTTTTTTTAATTTCCTGTAAATATTAACAATGCAATGGATGCTATTTTTTCTGCTATATAAATTTGTTGAGCCATTTATTATGTTACAGCTCTGATTGCTTTAGGGATATTGACGGTGCAATGGAATTTTCTGCTACTTTTTCTACTTTTATTGCTCTTTTTTTTCCCCGTAGTTTTCAAGTGTCTTAATACTAACTTGAACACCCAAAAAATTAATACTTTAAAGAAATTATAATTGATTTAATAACTAAAAAGTCCAACCTTTAATAATTTAATGTTACAACTTTATCACCAAATTATGAAAAACAAAATCCCCTAATTTCTCTCTTTTTTCCATAACTCATCTTCATCTTCATCTTCTCTTCTTCTATCTTCTTCCCTCTAATTCCTAGCCTCCAAGCCATAGTAGAAAAAGAAATTTCAGAAAGTCCAGTCAACCCTATGGAACCCAAAAAAATTTAACAATAAAAACTTGTTGTATATCATTTTTATTTTATTTTTACATAAAAAGATAAAATAAATTTGAAATAAATGATAATAAAAATAAATAGGTCTTTATTTATTTCTTTGCCAATAAAAAGTTAATAAATAAAATAAAATATTTAAGATATTTTATCATAAATATAATGTTCATAAATAAAAATTAACCAATAAAATAATAACATGTTGCGTCCAAAGATATGAGTGCTCCTATAAATCTTGAAAAAAAAGAGGGTCTCACTTTAGATATAGAGAGGAATATAATTTTTTGGGGATAAAATCTTTTCTTTAAAACAAGCTATTTAAACAATAAATCTCTCTTAAAAACTCTATTTGATCAAGGCTAAATATTTAACAAGATTTTTTCAATAACACTTTAAAAACAAATCAAAATATTTCTCAAAATATTAAATCATCAAATTTCATTTGGCAACATACATCTAAATTCATATTTTTATAAATTACAAATCTTAATTTGATTTCATAAATAAATTTAAGTTTAAAGGTTATAACATTACAGAAGACATGATTCAATACCTTAATCGTAATTTCCCTGCCCTCAAATTACGTTTTGGTGTTGCACGGTGAACGCCTTCACTTTCAGAGGATTGAGATTTCTATCCCCCTGCTTGAGAAATTAAACCTCATTGTAGCTCAAATATCGGCAGTGGAAGCTATCATCAATACTCCGAGATTACGGTCATTCAAATGTGTCATGCACAAAATCCCGTCTTTGTTTTATTTGAACAGTTTACAAGAAGTTACTCTTGAATTATTTGTTGATCTCAACTATATCAAACATGGTGAAAGTTTTCTCGAAGATTTTAGGGAATATCTTAAAAATCTCAACCAAATCAAGCTTGTCACTCTGAGTATTTGCGTTTGTTCTTCTTCTGAGATCCACAAAATAGTCAGCAGTACTGCCTCCAATCCTGTTTTGCTTGATATCAGTCACTTGAAGCTGGAAACCTTTACCAGGGAGAAAGAAAGCCACGCTCTTGTTGATGGCTTGTTTTGTATTTGCCGTCCAGAATCTTTATTACTTGTGTCTGGCTGTGCAAGAAACGACGAGTTCATTAAGAATCTTTGCGAGAAACTAGTGCAAATAGAGAATGCAGCTACCCATGCAAATTGTGGGCAGCATCACTTAAAAGGCGTCAAGATCCAGCATTGTGGAAGAAAAGGATATAACAAGATCCGTACATGTGAAGCTTTCTTAGACTCATTGCAAACTCTGGAACCGAAGGAGAAGATTCGTTTTTTATTCGAATGGTGATTTAAATTTTTGCATTTATTTTATTTACTTGCTTGGACAAATTTTCTTAGAAATCAGCTGAACCTAGCCAGGGCTCTGCTGCAGCAGCCCTTCGAGTTTGTATTGAACAAGTTTTTTTCCGGTTTGCGTGTTAAAGTTTATTTATTTAATTCATTGTTTTATTTAATTATTTATTTTATGTTGATTTAGTCATAATGGACCTAGTCTTTAGGAATGTGTTTAGGTGGCTAAGAGAGTGGTGATTGTGTTGCTAGAATCATGGGTTAGTGGGGTAATGGTGATGTGGGTTAGTGGGTTCATTATACACTATGTAATGCCTATTTATAGGCTCTTTATCATTAATCGAATTAACCAGCAGAGTATTATTTTTATCATCAGTGGTATCAGAGCCTTACCCAACATCCCAAATATCCCTATCCGTGAGCAACCTGCGAAAAAAAAAAAAAACAAAAACACCCAAAATCCCTTTCACTTCATTTTGTAAGCAGACGAGAGAGAGAGAGCCAAAATAATTCAACTTTGGCAGACGAGAGATCGAACCAAGGCAGACGAGAGATCGAACCAAAATCCAAAATTTCACAAACCTAATTCTAATTCTTGCAATCTCCATCGTGTGCAGCAGAGAGTAACGAGAGTATCAAAATTTCAATCATTTTCTTCTCCAATTTCCATCGTGAGCAGCCGAGAGAAACCCACCCAAATTACAGAAATCAGTTCCTGCCGTTTTCATCAAGCACAAGTACATCGATGGCAGAATCAACCTTTGTTCAAGCAGCCATTCCACGTTTTGATGGTCACTATGACCATTGGAGCATGCTAATGGAGAATTTCCTTCGGTCCAAGGAGTATTGGCCGATTGTTGAAGCTGGAATTGAAGAACCTGCAGTGACTGTCGTCTTGACCGAGACTCAAAAAACAGAGTTGGAAGGGAGAAGGCTGAAGGATTTGAAGGCGAAAAATTATCTGTTTCAAGCCATCGATCGTCCCATTTTGGAAACAATTCTTAGCAAAGAAACTTCCAAAGACATATGGGACTCCATGAAGCTGAAATATCAAGGATCGACAAGGGTGAAACGTGCACAACTTCAGGCCTTGCGACGGGATTTTGAGACTTTGCAGATGCAAATTGGGGAACCAGTCACAAATTATTGTGCCAGGACGATGGAGATATGCAATAAAATGAGGTTTCACGGTGAGAAGATGGATGATAATGTGATTGTTGAAAAAATATTGCGTTCATTGTCACCCAAATTTGATTACGTAGCTTGTTCAATTGAAGAATCCCGGGATGTTGAAAAACTCTCCATTGATGAGCTGCAAAGCTCCCTGCTTGTGCATGAGCAGAAAATGATTCGGGGCTCACATACTAATGAGCAGGCCCTGAAAGCTACAAATTATTCTCATTCCTCAAATTTCCGAGGAAGAGGCAGAGGGAGAGGTAGAGATGGGAACCGAGACAGGGGAGATGGTTATAGAAACCAGTTTAGGGCTGTTGATAATTTTGGCAGAGGCAGGGGGAATTTTAGGGGTGTTGAGGGGAACAGAGGCAATTTTAGGGGTGTTGAGGGACAAAATAGAGGCAAAGGTGACAAGTCTGGGAACCGAGACAGGGGAGATGGTTATAGAAACCAGTTTAGGGCTGTTGATAATTTTGGCAGAGGCAGGGGGAATTTTAGGGGTGTTGAGGGGAACAGAGGCAATTTTAGGGGTGTTGAGGGACAAAATAGAGGCAAAGGTGACAAGTCCAAAGTTGAATGCTTTAGATGTCACAAATTTAGGCATTACCGATCTGAGTGTTATGCCAGGATACACAATGACAAAGCTGAGATGTCACATTTTGCCGAGAGAAGGGAAGAAGAAACTCTGCTAGTGGCTGTGGAGACAACCCAGAAGCTGAAGCAGGGGTCTTGGGAGCAGCAGCAGAAGTCTGAAATTTGGTTTGTGGATACGGGTTGCAGCAATCATATGTGTGGGTGTAAGTCTTCCTTTATTTATTTAAATGAAGATTTTAATTCGACAGTAAGCTTTGGTGATAACTCTACTGTGAATGCTTTAGGAAAGGGTGATATTGAGATTAGGA
>Ga0325402_1003397_pt1 | contig 14351 bp, 4 predicted proteins | sample PopdelMetagenome_22_FD_207212 | JGI IMG/M metagenome (GOLD analysis project Ga0325402, IMG submission 207212) | Populus deltoides microbial communities from Bellville, Georgia, United States - Xylem-PdKOR-R3 | ecosystem: Host-associated > Plants > Phyllosphere > Stem > Wood/Secondary xylem... | reverse complement strand
AGTGCATCGGCTTCAGTGAATCATGTTGCTGTGGACTGGTCCAAGAGGCTGCAGATTGCAGTGGGAGCTGCCCAGGGTCTGTGCTACATGCACCATGACTGCTCTCCTCCCATAGTACACCGAGATGTCAAGTCAAGCAATATACTGTTGGATTCTGAGTTCAACGCAAAAATCGCTGATTTTGGTTTAGCAAGGATGCTTGTTAAGCAGGGAGAACTTGCTACTGTGTCTGCTGTGGCTGGTTCTTTGGGTTACATAGCTCCAGGTAATAAGAGAAAACGTCACCATTTTTGTGCATTTGTTTCCTTTCCCTCCTTTTCCACTACCAAATAGTTTCCTCTAAGTTCATTATCTGAATAATAACTTGAACTGCAGAGTACGCTCAAACAGTTAGAGTGAATGAGAAGATTGATGTTTATAGCTTTGGAGTTGTCCTTCTTGAACTAACGACAGGGAAAGCAGCTAATTATGGTGACGAGGATACGTGCCTTGCCAAATGGGCATGGCGTCACATGCAAGAAGGAAAACCTATAGTCGATGTGTTAGATGAGGAGGTAAAGGAGCCTTGTTACGTGGATGAGATGAGAGATGTTTTCAAACTAGGGGTGTTGTGTACCAGCATGTTGCCTTCTGAAAGGCCTAACATGAAGGAGGTTGTGCAGATCTTACTTGGCAGGAACCGTCGATGGGTCTGTGGAAGGAAGAATATGAGACATGCATGAGTACGCTTCCACTCCTTTGCTCAACTCCTCAAAAAGCCAGAGGTTGTCGGAGAGTGATGGCATCCAATATTAAAGACTTATTAGAATAATAATATCCAACTCTGGAGTTCAGATTGAAAAATATCATCAGTCGTTATGCATAATAATATAATGAACTAGTCTACAATGGTGGAACCTTCTAAATCTCTGGAGGAGGGAATCCGCACCTGTAACGTTGTGGCTTTGTATGTATGATTTTTATTTGATTTGATAATGATTAGCATAGCATTAGGTGTCCCCTCTGTGTTAGTTGGTCAAAGATTTACATAAAAAAAAAAAAAAGATTTCTCCCACAAAACATAGCTGGGAATGGTCACTTTTTAACTAATGGTTAAAAAAAAAAAAAAAACAAAGCAATTGGCTCCTCAGGTTCCATGACCCTAGAGGCCCTATGGTTTTGATTCTTATAAAAACACCTTTACACTTTTAATTTGGATAATTTAGGTCTTATAATTTGATTTGTTATACAATACAAATCACTTCCTCATTGATTGAATTGAGTTTTTATTATATAGGTTGTCCACGTGTTATTGCGAGCTACTTTAAAAAATATGTGTTGCTTTTAATTGTGAGACAATTAAAAGAAAAAAAACGTTTTTTAAGCATACAATCAAGAGGTGGCAACTTTAAAAGGTATATGATTTGGTTTTCAAGCAACGGATAAATAATATGCAAAAAACTTACTTAATCTGTTTTGAATTTCATATAAAAATCAAATTGTAAAATGTAAAAGGGCATCAATCTAACATAGGTATTGTTTGAGCAACTCAAGACAAAATGTGGCACGATGAACAAAAAAAGTATGGAAGCCCAAGTTTTGAGTGAGAAGTGAAATCCTATCAACTGTTAGCAAGTAAAGAGTAATAAGTGCTTGTTAACTCTCTGTTACTATAAGGACTTGAATAACTTAGTTAAGTATCTGCAAAAATATTTTATGTATCCATCTATGTGTTTGAACCTAATGTATAAAATGAGTATGGTACATACCTCAAACACTCATCTTAGAAGGTAATTCCCCCCCCTAAAAGAAAGCAACATCTAAAAGCATCTAAAGCTTTTAAACTTTTTTAGGCAAGCATTAACCAAATAGTTTCCTCTACTAGATTCTCTATATATATAGCAAAAAAATCTCCTGGATGTAAATAAAAAAACTTATGTACACATCTAATTAAACAACTCAATAACAATTGTGTAAAGTAATGAAAAAAAATCATCATCAATAAAAAAAATTGAGAAAATCAAGCGAAAAATAAATATCAAGATATCTAACATCGCAACACGGGTAATTTACTTGGTCATGTTCAATAAATTCCTCTATCAAAATAAATTTATAATAGAAAAACACATAAATTTTATAATAGAAACCGACACACATGTAAAATTTATTGAACAATAATTATATATAAAACAAAACAATGCAAGGCTGTACATGTAAATCCCGATTGAAATTTAGGCAGAAAAGCAATCTAAATGTTTATAGAATGGATTTATCAGAAGTACCAAATAAGCATTAGAACAAACCAAGTATGAAAAAATTAAATAAATATAGAAAAGTGAATAAAATATTACTATGGGTGAGTTACCTTGAAATAAAATTATCAATATGTAACTAAATGATATTTGAATTCACCCGGGTAAAACGTTTATATAGAAAAATACCAGGATCCAGGAATTTTATCTCGGGAACAAGATATGTACTATTTGGGATATAGAGGGAATTTGGTAAAAAGTGTGTGTGTGTATATATTAATGTGCATGCGTATGGGCATGGGCAAGAAGGAAAAAGAGAGAAAAAAAGAGGGGAAACTACCATTTACATGCGAGAGAAAAAAAATGGTAAAGGAAACATAAAATCTTAAGAGGAGATCTTGAGGGAACATTAACCAAGCTTAGTTAGCATTAATTGGAAGGAAGAAAAATCTAATGAAGGTGAATAGAAAAGGAGAAGGGAAATTTAACATGACCAAAGAGTTGATGTCTTCTTCCAAGTGTAGGAGTGTCGAAGTAATAAATAACCTAGCAAGACCGGTGTCGAATCGCAGGGAGGTTAACTGTATAAACTACAAATAAAAAAATAAATAATAACATAAATGAGTTGAAGAGAGTTTTGAGAAGCGATATTGATGTAAGGATTTAAACAAATATAAAATAGTTGTCAAGGTTAGAGGATCCACTAATGGTATTTCAAACAAGTATAGTATAAACTCTTTTTGTTACTTAACTGGAAACCATACACAAAGGAGGTTCCAATCGGTTTATAAATTGTTAACATGATTATATTGGTTATTTTATTCGAATAATGCTAATACTTGTAAATGTTATCAGGTATTCATGATTATAACTTATGTTAACAACAAATCAAGTTTCTTTCATAGCACAGGTGTCGATTATACCATATGGTTGGGTTATGAAAGTGTCAAGTATTTGTTGTTTCAAGAGTTATACACATAAATCTAGATTAACCATTTAACAAGCAAAGTATTAAGCATGAACAAGATAACAAATACAAAACATGTTAGTATCAAACATTAAAGTCTATGTTGAGTTTATACTATACTTATTCTTACACCATTAGTGTAATCTTTTCATCTTGACATAATTAACTTAGCTAAACATACTGAAAAAGAGAAACATAAATAAACAAGATAAGAACATAAATAAGATATAAGTTAACTAAGTAAAGTAAAGGAAATGAAAAGCATAAACAAGAGATTAATATAAACAAAACTTAAGCATTATAAAAATATAAAGAGAGAGAGAGAGAGAGCAAGAATATGATCTTGATCTGAAAACCAAGATGTCTAAATGCATGGCAAATGCCTCCTTTTATAGGCCAAAATTTGAAACTATTGATTTGATGATTAAGTGTTGAGTTGGTGGCCACATCTTGACTTGGTGACAATCCTTATCTTCTTGTCTGAACAAAATATCATTGTTAACGTCAAAATTTGAACAGATAGTCCCATAAAAGTTCTAGGAAATTGTCTCAACTTTCCAACAAAAAAAGAATCGGTGCATTTGGACTTCTAGAACTCAAGATATGGGCTGAACACTGAACAGTGTCTAAGCTGTAGGACGGATTCTGACTTCTTTGTTGTTGCTATAATTTGAACTTGAAAATGACCTTTTTGAATCTTGGACTCCCATGAAAGTTTTAGGCCTATGTCTTAGCTTTCCATCCATATAGACCAGACCTAAATCCAAGTTCTACAGCTCCAGGTATGATCCAATAACCGAATAGTATTCCAGTTTGGACTGAACCAATATCTTTTTTTTAAGCTTGCCCCTTTCTTTGTCTTCTCAATTTCAGTAGTTAAACTCATCAATCAATCCTTTGATTTATGCGATAGGCCTGCATTTAAGATGAACATTTACCATAAAGTAATCCTTTGATTTAAAGGTATCTTATAATATCAGACTTATTATTATAAAGCATGCTTTAGTTAAGGAGTTATTGATACTTTAAGTGCAAAATGATGATATAAAACCTTAATAAAAATGCACTTTTAAATACTAATCAAAATTTGACCAAGATTAAAGAAGAAAAGGAGTTGGAAGCTTGAATTAGGTAGTGTTTAAAGTTTAATTACTTGCTTGGTAAGGCATTCTAAAGACTTTTGATATGATTTTTAATGGCTTAAAGTCCTTAATTGATTTAATTTTTGAAATTTAGAAAGTTAGGGTTCTTGAATGAATTTGGGGGAAATTAAAATTTACTATAAATTGTCATAGGAAATACTGTGAAGTTAGAGTAAAGTGATTAAATTATTGTAGTTGAAGTAAAAAAAAAATGATAATGAAATAGAGCTAGTGGTCGGCCAATAATGAGAGTCTTTCAATCTTGTTTTATGCTACTCTGTTAATGTTTTATACTCCATAATGTCAATTGATGAATAATGTAGGTAGTAGAACTATTTTTTTTTTAATATCTCTTTACAACTTCTTAAATTTCATGGAGATGCCTGAAGAGGAATATAGTTGATTGCTAGTCCTTATTAGATTTTGTATGTAATAAAGTTATAAGACGTTAATAATTCATTAAAGATGTTAAATCAGTGGCTAAAATCCATGAAATTCAACGGGACTGTTACAACAAGATGAGATATCTAAGACAGTAATAGTTCAGGTCTAAGACAGTAACATATCAAACAGTAACAGTTGATATGTAAAACAATAATAGATCAGGTCTAAGACAGAAACAGATCAAACAGTAACAGTTCAGGTCTTAGACAGTAACAGTTCAGTTCTAAGACAATAACAGTTTAGGTTTAAGACAATAACACTTCAGGTCTAAAACAATAATGGATCAAACAGTAATAGCTCAGATCTAAGACAGTAATAGATCAAACAGTAACAATTCAGGTCTAAGACAGTAAGAGTTGAGGTTTAAGACAGTAACAGATCAAACAATAACAGTTCATGTCTAAAACAATAATAGTTGAAGTTTAAGACAGTAACAGATCAAACAGTAACAGTTGAGGTTTAAGTTAGTAACAGATCAAACAGTAATGGTTGAGGTTTAAAACAGTAACAGATCAGGTCTAAAACAGTAACAGATCAAACAGTTGCGATTGAGATCTAAGACAGTAATAGATCAAACAGTAATGGTTCAGGTCTAAGACAGTAACAGTTAGACTTTCATGTGAATACTGTGTGTGTGTGTAAGAACTGAGTCATGCAGACACTTGCACGTTGAGATATTAACTCTAAAAATATACATAATATGTGTATGTATGTTATGATGAGGAAATGAACATGCATAGAAAGTAACATGTATGTAATAAATGAATATGGGTTCTCTATAACATTCGGCTTGAAGGGCTCATGACCAAAAACTTCCTTGTAATTTAAAAGGAGCGATCAAGATTGAATCTTCTGTTAGGGGAGGTCACGAGACAGGCGGAGCAATTGCATGATTTTCCCTCTTCTTTGCACTCTTACAATTTAACGTTTTTTCTAGTGAATGTAATTACAATAAATGTCATGTTCACTGTAAATAAAGTCTGGTGTATTTACAAGATTAGTTTTGAGTAATTGCATCCGCGATAGGATTGTCGAAAGATGAATTATAAGATTAGCTTCGGCTAATGGCATCCTTAATAGGATTGTTAGGAGATGAATTGCAAGATTAGCTCCGGCTAATGGCATCCGTGATAGGATTGCTGAGAAATGAATTACAAAATTAACTTTGGCTAATGATGTCCACGTTGGGATGCCCGAGAATAATTGATAAGACTAGAATTGTAAAGGGTATCCGTGTTTAAATGACCTGGGGGAAATTGATAAATATAATTGCCTAAACATATTTAGGTTGGATTATGCAAAGTCACTCGGTTCATGCATGTAAATAAAAGTATTCAAATTAAGGATATGCAAATGAGTTTTAATTGGATTTAAATGATTTACAAGCAAATTATAAGTTGATTTTTAGAATTCCTACGGATTCGATAGAAAATTTATACTTCATTCGTATACATTACATGATCATATATATTTCTTTTATTAGCATAATGGTATGCTTACTAGGTTGTTTGTGCAACAGGTCCATCAAATGTCCAGGGAGATCACTAGTTAAAGACTCCACTTTGTTAAGCTTATATAAATATTTAACTTAAGCATAATGGAATTAACGTGATTATGTAATATGCTTTTGTGTAAACCTTAATGTATATATTAAAGTCTTAGCTCAGCATGTAGTACATTAGTTATCCTGTAATTAACCTTTTTGAAATGTTTAAGAATACTTATTATGTTTTAAATTCTCTCTTTACATGTTAGTATTCCCTTTTTCTTTTAAATTTTATAATATGATTTGTGGGCTATGTTCATATTGAACTTATTCGTATGAGGTGTTTAATATTGATGATTGAAATAAGGTCTGGAATTATGGGAACTTGTGATGATAAGTTGATTGAGTAAATTGATAGTAGTTTATAACTTGGGATGTCCTAAATACAAATGAAACTCTACCGAAATTTTGATAAAATTCTTTACAAAAAATAAAATACCCTCAAATTAAGAGCATATGTTGGGATCTTTTAGTGTTGATCAAATCGTACAATCGAGTTTGTTACAACACATATGAAGAATCTTATAAAAAATCAGTATTAAAAAAATATAATCTATATGAAATTAAGAAAAAACCACAGATGAATAATACCTGCCTAAACATAAACCAAAAATTTATTTGAAAAAATATACACAAATAATGCTTTAGTTTTTTTAAAACTAAAAAAAAAAGAATATATATATATATAAAGAAGGGAACATGCCTAGCCCACGTTTAATTGAGTCTGATACACGTTTAATTGAGTCTGACAAACATGTCAGACCCACTTTAATTTGCACCTGGTTGACCATAACGTCCACACACTCTAGACTTGGCACCGGGCAAGTCCAGGCACCACGAGTCTGGCAAACATGTCATACCCACATTTACTTAGGTCTAAAAACATGCTTGACCCCCTTTTACTTGGGTCTAGCAAACATACTTGACCTAAGTTTACTTGGGTCTAAAAATCATACCTGACTTACGTTTACCTAGGTTTGCCAAACTTGTCAGACCCACGTTACTTTAGATGTGGTTGACCACCAAGTCCACGCAATTTGGACATGGCTCGTGCCAAGACCAGGTGCCTTAAGTCTGAAAACTTGCCTAACTCGCATTACTTGAATTTGACAATCACGTCTGACGACCCACGTTTACATGGGTCTGACAATCATACCAAACCACGTTTATTTGGACTTGGCTTACCACCAGGTCCATGCATTTTGGACGTGGCTGGCACCAAGCCCAGACACCTTGGGTCTAACAAACATGTTAGACCCATTTCTTATTTTGTCCTTATGCCTTTTATAGAAGTATTGTTTTTTTTTCAATTTTTTCCTTCAATTACAATTTCTTATATATTTTGTTTTTCATTTTAGTTCTTATTCTTTTAGTTTCAGTCATCCTAAATCCGTTATTTTTTTTTGGTGTTTCAGAATCCATCATCTTTGTTTTGATTTTTGATTTTGGTCATTTTCTCTTTTGTGTGATTTTATTTGTTTATAATTTAGCTCTTTAATTCTAATTTGTGTATATTATATTTTTCAATTCAGTCCTTTTACTTTTGATTTCTTTTTCTTTTCCCTTGGCTCTTTTTTCCAAAATTCTTATAGTTTTTAATTTTACCATTCAAATCAAATTTATGGTTTTTTTAAATAACATTTTCTTCAAATTTAATAATAATAATTTTTAATTTTACCCTTCAAATCAAATTTATGGTTTTTTTGAATAGTAATAACATTTTTTCAAATTTATCAATAATATGAAAATAATAATATTTATAAAATTAACAACAACAACAACAATAACAACAACAACAACAACAATAATAATACTAAGAGTAGTAGTATAGTCATAGTTAATAGTAATAATAATAATAACAAGTAAACATGTCTGACTCACGTTTCTTAGGTCTGGCAAACATGTCAGACGCACTTTACTTTTGACTTGGCTGACCGCCACATCCACACACTCTTGACTTGGTGCAAGCCAAGTCCAGGTACCTTGAGTCTAGCAAGCATGTCAAACCCATGTTGTTTGGACTTAGCTGACCGCCAAGTTCAGGAGGCTTGAGCTTATTTCATCATTATTCCTTTTATAGAAGTTGTGTTTTTTTTTAAAAAAAAAATTTTGTGCTTCAATTACAATTTCTTATTTGTTCTGTTTTTTCATTTCAATCCTCATTCTTTTAATTTCTTACTTTGTTTTTCTTCTTTTTTAGTTTCAGTCATCCTAAATCCATCCCTATTTTTGGTTCGTGTTTCAGAATCCATCGTCTTTGTTTCGATTTTTTATTTTGATTCTTTTCTCTTTTGTGCGAGTTTTATTTTTTATTATTATTTTGATTCAATTCTAATTTGTGTATATTATGTTTTTCAATTCAGCTATTCTACTTTTGATTTCTTTTTTTTTTCCTTTGCTCTTTTTTTCAAAATTCTTATAGTTTTAAATTTTACCCTTCAAATCCAAAAAAATATTTCAATAGTAATAATATATTTTTCAAATTTATTAATATAATAATAATAATAATAATAATTTATTACTACTACTACTGCTACTACTACCCTTCAAATGAAATTTATGGTTTTTTTTCAATAGTAATAATATTTTTTTTCAAATTTATTAATAATTATATTAATAATATTAGTAATAATAAAAATAAAAATATTTATAATAATAATAATAGTAGAAGTAGTAATGAAAATAAAAATGTTATTACTATTGAAAAAAAAACCATAAATTTCATTTGAAGGGTAGTAGTAGTAGTAATACTAATAATAATAATAATTATTATTATTATTATGACTACTACTACTACCCTTCAAACGAAATTTATGGTTTTTTGTCAATAGTAATAACATTTTTTTTTCAAATTTATTAATAATTATATTAATAATATTAGTAATAATAAAAATAAAATATTTATAATATTATTAAAAATAAAAATAATAACAACAAGAATAGTAGTAGTAGTAGTAGTAGTAGTAGTAGTAGTAGTAGTAGTTAGTAGTAGTTGTGATTATAATAGCAATAGTAATAATAACAAACATGCTAGACCCAAGTTACTTGGGTCTAGCAAACATGCTTAACCTATTTTTTGGGTTTGGTAATTATATCTTACCCATGGGTTTTTGCAATGGGCAGCATAATTTTCTAGGAGGAAAGAGGGAGGGGCAGAAAACCCCCCAGTCAAAGCTTATTCATGGGCCACCTCTGCACAAGCACCTCGCCATTGTGTCTGGGTTGGCGAGGCGCATCTAACCCTGCCTTGAAGGCGGTGCTCAGTTCTTTTTTGAAGTCGCACACGCCACCCAAATGGCGCGGGCAGCGCCAACCTTCTGGCGCTTGCTCAACATGCTTCAGCCATTTCTGAACATAAATAATAATTTATATACATACAAATACCCAATTACCCCTGAACCCACATGATATTTACAATAAAACCATATGAAAACTACGAAAACACCTCTACATACAGCCTTGTTTTTGTTGAAACTCAAGGTTAATTTCATATTTGAACTATTTCAATAAAAGAAAAGGATAGAGAAGCCCCTCAACACATGCATATTTCCCTCCTTGGGGGCATGATTGTATCTTCACTGTTTATTTTTAAAACAAAAAACAAAAGAAGCCTCCAACCCAAAGGTTAAAATTTGGTGCCCTGAAGGCCAAATCAATATCTGTATTGTAGCTTAAAAAACCTAAACATACCATTTTGTCCCCAATAATTCTTTCAATATCAAATGTATCCCATGAAAAAGACAATCCTACCCCCAACTACATGCTTAGCGAGTTTCTTTGGTAATGGCAATTTTGTTATTACACTGCTACAATCTATAATAATCTATGTCTAGGTGAATAGAGAAAGGATAAACAGTCATACATTGAACTATTTTGGTATTTGTTGTAATTAATGTTTACTTTTATATGAACACATGCTAATTTCTATTGGTGTCCATTTTAAGAAAAATAAAAATGGATAAAAAACTCAAAAACAAAGAAGCACTAAGGATTTTTGTCAATTTATTGAATTAGTTGCCGAAGAAAATTGTGTTTTTTTTACAAGTTTTTGATTCATACTAGAAAAAAAAATATTTTATTTTGAGAAGTCAATAAATAAATCACTACTAGAAATTCGCTCAATAGCAATGGATTTACCGACGCAATAGTTATGTCGATAATTTAAGGTCAAAATTACAGACGGAAACTTTTCCATCCGTAATTCATTCGATAATTACCTGTCCGTCGGTAGGTACCGACTAAATTACGGATGGAAAACGTTCCGAATTAAAAAAAGGCAGGTCGCTGACGTGGAGGTTTTGGCGGGGTTATTTTTTTCGACAGAATCACCGACGGATTCCAAATGACAGCCCATACAGTGACGTGACCAGTTCGCCATTTAAAATGCTGACGGAATCACCGAGGGATTTGAAATGGCAGATCCGTACGGTGACATGTCGATTTTTCCGTCAGAATCACCGACAGAAAATCCGTCGGAAAAAGTAAATATATATCCTCTATGCCGACCCTCTCCTCCTCTATTTCTCCTTCTTCTTCCTAATCCCAACTCTCCCCATCTGCAAACAACCAGCCCCCCCTCCCCCCTAAAAAAAAAATCTCCCTCATCTCAGCACAACAAGTTATATTTCTTGAAGTTTTGTGGTCACAGCATCCGTGTTTTGATTTACCGATGGATTTTATCAATTTTTGTAAGTAATTCTATCTTTTTAAATTTTAACATTTAATTAAATATCAATTTTATTGTTTTTTTAGTATATGTATTTTGTTTGTAGATGTATATGTTTTATTGTTATTTCTCAAACAAACTTGTAGTATATGAATGTATAATTCTATACCTGTTATGGTTAATTTGTTTAGATTTTGTAAGATTGTATTTGTTTGTTAAATTGTTAAAAATTTATGGAACTACCGAATTACATGTGCTATTTTGAAATAATTAATAGCTTGCTTAATGGGTCCGTTTAAAGTTTTATCAATGGTATTGCGGAGTGGTAATTTCTGTAAATTTATATATATTAATTTGTATGGACGTTGATAAATGATAATGAATATTTAATATTTATGAGAAGTTGTGATTGATTTATTGGATAATCTTGAGGTAAAGTAATATTTTTGCAAGTTTATTTACCTAACTTAGTTAATTAATACATGATGTCATCATAATTTTATAGAGGTTCGATATAAGTCATGGATGATCGTTTATGAATGTATCGAGATTCACCCCAAGGATTGCGAAGGATTGATTATTGTAACAGGGTTCAGGGTTTTATTAATTTCACAACATCTATTCCCATAAATTTTACTGGAGGCAGTATTAGGTGTCCATGCAGGAAGTGTCAAAATAAAAAATATCTGCATCCAGATGTTGTAATGATGCATCTTCTACACAAAGGGTTTATGGAGAATTACCAGTGTTGGTATGCACATGGAGAAGTATTTGTTAGTAAGAGGAGAATGAGGGAAACGGTGGTTGAGTCTACTTCTAATGCTAGCAACGTGCATGAAGCGGCAAATGACAACACTAATCCTTACAGAAATATGGTTATGGATGTAATGAGAATGAATCAAGGTAATGTCAGTCAATGTCCAATCGTAAAAGAAGAACCTAATGCAGATGCAGCTAGGTTTTTTGATTTGTTGAAAGATTATGACGAACTATTATGGGATGGTTGCACAAACCACAGTAAATTATCAGCCGTAGCACAGGTGTTCACCATCAAGTCAAATCACGGGTTGAGTGAGGCCGGGTATGACAAGATTATTGAATGGGCAAGAAGCATTTTACCTGAAGGGAACAAGCTGAAAGAGAACTTCTATGCTGCGAAGTCCATGATGAAACCCCTCAGTTTAGGATACCAGAAAATTGACATGTGCCCTAACTTCTGCATGTTATACTACCTTGAAAATGCTGAGATGACCGAGTACATGACATGCGGGCATTCCCGTTACAAACTTAGAACTGGCAGAGGAAAGACTCTAGTGGCATATAAAAAACTTAGATACTTCCCGATCACACCTAGACTGCAGAGGTTATTCATGTCACCAAAGACTATTGAGCACATGACATGGCACCAAGCACATGATGCGGTTGATAGAGTGATGGTGCATCCTTCTGACAGCGAAGCGTGAAAACACTTTAACAGTGTGCATCCTCACTTTTCAGCTGAATCAATGAATGTGCCTCTTGGGTTGTGTATAGACGGATTCAACCCTTTTGGGTCATTTGCTGCTCCTTGTTGCGATGTCGCGGTCGCACAAATTAATTACCCTAACTTAAAACACACAAGATAGTATAGAGCAAGCAAGGGGTTGATCCCACGAGGAAGTTTCAAGTCAGATTTTTATGTTGTACGTTATGTAATTGGGGGGATTTGGTTTGTGATCATTTAAACTATGGCAGCAATTAAACTAGCAAACAAAATCAATTAAAACCAAGACTTATCAAGAAAACAAATCTTGGTCGCAAGCACACATCCACCTACGGAAATTAGAACCGATCCTTGAAACGAAAATTGCAGTTTATGTTCTGAAATTTTATCTTTTCTTAACGTTGATTAATTAATGGATCTGCCGTATAACTAATTCTACCCAACAAACAATCAAAGTGTCCGCACTAATGATTCAATTTAGTGGTAGCTTTAAGAACTAAATAATTTCATGAAGATTAACATACAAGCTGTCCGCAGCTTGTGTCACTTTGTTCAAATGTTCTCTCTAAGTTCAATAACGTAGTTCCGCAACAATTATCAAGCTTAGTTGCTTCACAAGTTCATATATCACAACTCCGGTTTTGATATTAAACTTAGCAATAGATTGTTCACAACAATAACTTAGAGTTCGCTCTAGCAATCATCAACAACAATCATAGGAAATATGCATAGGAAAACAATCATACTCATTCATAACATAAACTGAAAATAGAAGGAAGAATAAATCTCACGGTTCTTGAAATCCGAAGGTTTTTGCGTCCTTGCAACCAAGAAAAGAGCTTAGCCTTGCATACCTATTGAACAACTACTTCTAAAGATTGAAGAGAGCATGATTTTTGGGTTTGTAGAGGAGAGAATTTGTGTTTATTCTCTACTGGCTGCTAGCTGCTACCTCCTTCTGCTCTCCCTCTTTTCTGTTGGCTGCTAGCCCCTTCTCTCTTTCTTTTTATATGCTAAGAAACCCTAGTCTCTATTTTACCAAATAGTCCTTCCTTAAGTTGGCAGTTTACACTCAAAAGGAGAAATAGCCTTGCATGAAATCTTCAAGCTCTGACTTAGAGGAGCTAAATTTCTGATATAAAAACTTGGATGTCAGTTTAAATGCTTCAGAATGTAATTTGGACTCGTTTCTTCACGAAACCTGTTTGCTGGCAGAATTTAGTTGTTCTCTTTGCAAAATCATATCTCCCTCATATGACATCGTTGTTGGCTGAACGTTGGAGCGTTGATAGGTCATTGAGTTAGGAATCCAAAAAAATTAAGTTTGCATCAATTGGACTTCTGTAGCTCCAGATATTAAATTTTGAATGGCCAAAGGTCAACATTGGCAGAATGCGAGATTTGACTTTGCAGGGTGTGATTTCAATGCTCTTTGTCCTTTTATTTTTCTTGACTTTGATTTCCAGAAAGGTATGGATGTTAGCTTTCTAATTCCACTGGAATCACTTCGTTTTGACTTTTAGAGCTCACGCTATGCACAAAACATCAACTGAGGGTCAAATCTGTCAATTACCTCCAATTTACTCCTTTTTTGCATCTTTCATCCAGAAGTGCCTTCAAAACATAAAACAAAGAATATCAATGCATTTTATATAAATAACATAGACAAAACACTAGTTAAATGTGGGTGAAACTATCGAATAATATGGTTGCATCACTCCTTATTCTTGTTGGCCGGTCATACTTGTCGCACGTCAAAAAATCCGCGCGGCATCGGCTTGGCGATTTTTCGTTGTCGTTTGATTTGATTGGTTCGTTGGGAGTCGCCACCTAGTAATTTATTGAAGGCTACTAGGAAACCCGGGCACTGGT
>Ga0325402_1003396_pt1 | contig 14352 bp, 13 predicted proteins | sample PopdelMetagenome_22_FD_207212 | JGI IMG/M metagenome (GOLD analysis project Ga0325402, IMG submission 207212) | Populus deltoides microbial communities from Bellville, Georgia, United States - Xylem-PdKOR-R3 | ecosystem: Host-associated > Plants > Phyllosphere > Stem > Wood/Secondary xylem... | reverse complement strand
AACAATATGAATATCTAATAATTTCAACAGGGTAACATGTATTCATATTTCATTTACTTCTCCCTTCTAGTTTTTTTTTTATTTAAAAATCTCTTCCTTATTCAAACTATTAATAACCGTTCCCTCTACCACTATCAACCTTCATTCCAGACTTTATAAGATCAACGTGATTACTTTTGCTTATCACATTACCGATAACAATTTCACTGGTATTGTCATCACCACCCCATAGGAGTCGATATACGGCGATTGCTTTACCCAGAATCCTAACATACACTAAATCTATGCTGGCCATTCCATGGTGATCCCCTTACCCGGGATCCTAACATACACTGAATGTATGTTAGCCAATATGTGGAGATCCCCTTACCCGGGATCCTACCATACACCAAATGTATGTTAGTCCATTCGTGACGATCCCATTACCCGGGATCCTAAAGTACACTAAATGTATGCTAGACAATACATGGTGATCCCCTTACCCGGGATCCTAACATACACTCAATGTATGCTAGTTTATGCCTCAAATCACACTTCTTATATTTTCCTTTTTCAGTGATAATTTCATCACTTGGCAATTCACATAATAACTTTTCACCTTGAATACACATACATTCAGTAATTTCACATTTCACATCAAAATATATTAAATCATGGAATTTAGTTAGGAAGCATAGGTGTGAAACACCTACCTACAATAGAAGCTCTACTCGTGCTCCCCTGCTGCTGCTGTTGCACCACGTCTGTGGTCCCTCCTGCAAATCACAGGTTTATCTCATAAATTTTCTTACTCAAGGATATGTTTTATAATAACCATATCAACAACCAATAAGTCTTTCTTTCAGTCATTTCTTAGTACTTTATGTTTTTCTCATCTCACTCATGATTACTGTCGTTCTTTGTCCAATCCTAGTTATCATTCCTTTCTTTATATTTGGACTTTCACTGTCCAACTGTTACTGCCTCGTTTTTGAACTGTTACTGTCTGACCTCTCCTCAGATTTTTAACTATATCTGGAGTTATAGAACTTCGATTCAAGTGAAATTTGTGGCGTTGGAAAGGTAAGACATGAGGCTACAAGTTCTATGTTTTGGGAAGAACCCAGTTCTTCCTCTAAGGTAGTCAAAATCGCTCATTAACAAACGCTTGGACTGTTACTGTCCAACTGTTACTGTCCATTTTTGAACTGTTACTGTCTGACCTCTCCTCAGATTTTTAACTATATCTGGAGTTATAGAACTCCGATTTAAGCAACATTTATGGCGTTGGAAAGGTAAGACATGAGGCTACAAGTTCTATGTTTTGGGAAGAACCTAGTTCTGCCTCTAAGGTAGTCAAAATCGCTCATTAACAAACACTTGGACTGTTACTGTCCATTTTTGAACTGTTACTGTCTGACCTCTCCTCAGATTTTTAACTATATCTGGAGTTATAGAACTCCGATTCAAGTGAAATTTATGGCGTTGGAAAGGTAAGACATGAGGCTACAAGTTCTATGTTTTGGGAAGAACCTAGTTCTGCCTCTAAGGTAGTCAAAATCGCTCATTAACAAACGCTTGAACTGTTACTGTCCAACTGTTACTGTCCATTTTTGAACTGTTACTGTCTGACCTCTCCTTAGATTTTTAACTATATCTGGAGTTATAGAACTCCGATTCAAGTGAAATTTATGGCATTGGAAAGGTAAGACATGAGGCTACAAGTTCTATGTTTTGGGAAGAACCCAGTTCTGCCTCTACGTTAGTCAAAATCACTCATTAACAAACGCTTGGATTGTTACTGTCCAACTGTTACTGTCCATTTTTGAACTGTTACTGTCTGACCTCTCCTCAGATTTTTAACTATATCTGGAGTTATAGAACTCCGATTCAAGTGAAATGTATGGCGTTGGAAAGGTAAGACATGAGGCTACAAGTTCTATGTTTTAGGAAGAACCCAGTTCTTCCTCTAAGGTAGTCAAAATCACTCATTAATAAACATCCAAAACTACAATTTCTATGAAGGAACTTGATCCTAATTCCTTCATTCTCCTCCCGAAAATCTCTTTGAAGGTCAAGAGACGAAACTGTCCAGATTCATCAATCTTTCCATTTACACACAACACATGAAGTTCTTTGCTTTAACAACTCTTACTTTTTCCTCAATTCAAGTCTAAGAACTCAATATATAAATTAACATCTAGGCATCAATTCATAATCGACTTGAAGTGACTCATAAGACCAGGTTTATAAAATCTTACCTGATGCGAATCAAGGCTTCAAACCCTCCTTTTCTTTCTAATGACAGCCAACCCTCCCCTCTTCTCTTCTTATTCAATTTTTTCTTGTTAATCCCTTTCCCACCAGGGTTTATTTTACCTATAACCCTCAATCTGGGATGGGTTCTTGAAATTTTGGTGTTTCTCTCTTAGTTTCTAAAAATAGATATAAAAACTCCCTTTTTTCTTTCTTTACATAGCTGCAGATCTGTTTTTGGTGAGAATAGGAGTATTTATGCTCTATAATTATTCTTATTTGCATTTAGGCCCTATTTTCTTTAAGTGTATTGGTTCTTACCCCCACTTCTTTTTAGTTTAATTTATTTTCTTTAATTTAATCTAGCCTTGGTTTTTTCTCGAGATTTACACAAGGAGTATACTATTATATTCATGTTACATGTTTACTGCATAACAACATTACATGAATAATCCCTAAATTCCTAACTTATACAAAAAGAGATCAAATAACCTAAATTCTACTCCTAACGTGAATGGGAGGGACCTGCAAAACATAAATTTTCCATATAATTAAAAAAATACAAACAATTTCATAGAAGAAAAATTATACAACACATCTACTTACTTAAGTCATATGCAATTCTATACACCACAACTAACCCCTTTTAAGGATTAGCAAATATGTTTCCTTTACCTATGTCCCTTTTGTTGTTTTGTAATCTAAACTCTGATCGAAGGTATCCACCCTGCCACTTCTCCCCACACTAGGAAGACTACTGTCGACACTAATGACCCCCATTAGTGTCTTTAGTTGCCCGTTCTAGGGTCAACTAATCAAATTCATAAAAATACCGACACTAACACGATCTTTGGTGTCATTAACTATTTTCGGGCTGAAATAGTTAATCAGTGTTCCATGTTACCTTGGGAGGTCCTTGGGTATGCCGATGTCAATGATTCTTGACATCATTAGCTTTTACCTCAAAAAGTTAATCAAGTCCCATAAATTTTATCGATATCGACAGCACCGCCGATATCATTAACTATTCTAAACCTGAATAGTTAATCAGGTTCTATATTCCTCATCCCATGTATCGGTCATGTCAATGTTAGCCAACTTGGCTAACATCATTAGTCTCCTGTATTTGGGACAGGCTAATCAAATTCGAGGAACAGTCATTCCTAAAGTTCATTTTTATTGTTCATTTCCTCCAAAAAGACCCATAAATTAAATCTAGTTCTCCGTTTCCATTTTCTCATCATTTAACCTTTCCTTTTCCCCTTTTCTTTTCCTCATCAATAAGCACCAAAATTTATAATTTAACAATTAGTTAAAATAATTATTAACTAGAGGAGATATAGGTACCAAGTACCTACCTACTGTAGACGCTCAACTTGCGTTCCCCTGTTGTTGCTGCAATCCTACCGCGGTTCCTCCTGAAACCACAAACATCCATCATTATTCCATATTAGTCCACATATCACAACACAACAGCAACAATGGCAACAATATTCATTTCTCTTTTACCATTCTTTTCTTTCTCACCTACATTCCTCATTATTATCCTTTAACATTTTCAGCTTAATAGTAGCCCAAGTGGACATCATGAATTCAATTTTGATCACAGTTTATTCTGTTTTTAAGATCAAGACACGATGTTACACACTTTATGTAAACCCCGGGAAAAATTAAAGAAAATAAACTAAGCTAAAAGTTGTGGGGTGAAATTATAAGAAAATAAAATAGGTATAATTTAATTATAAGAAGAAAAAAAGATGTGGGGGAAAAATAATACACTTAAAGAAAATAAGGCCTAAATGCAAATAAGAATAATTATAGAGCATAAATACTCCTCTTCTCACCAAAAATTTACAATAACCATAAGGAAAGAAAAGAGGGAGTTTTTGTATTCATTTTTGCCAATGAAGAGAGAAACACCAAAATTTCAAAAACACATCCAAGATTAAGGGTTATAGGTAGAATAAACACTTGTGGGCAAGGGATTAACAAGAAAATCTAAACAAAAAGAGAAGAGGGGAGGGACGGCTGTCATTAGGAAGAAAAGGAGGGAGTTGAAGATCGAAACCTTCACTCGTACCGGGTAAGGTGTTCTAAACATGGTCTTATGAGTCGTTTCAAGGTTGATTATCAATTGACGCCTGGATGTTGAATTATAGATTAGGATTCTTAGACTTCAATTGAGGAAAAAGTATTACTTGTTAAAATTAAATAACTTCATGTGTTGTGTGTAAATTAAAAGGTTGACGAATCTGGACATTTGCATCTCTTGACTTTCAGATAGATTTCGGGTAGGAGGATGAAGGAATTAGGATCAGGTTCCTTCATAGAAATTGTAGTTTTGGAAGTTGACTAACTAAGAAAATTGGTATTGCTTAATTTGAAGTTATAGAACTCTAACTATAGGTCACCAACCGAGACTGGGTCATGACAAACCTTGTAGGGTAGTAGGTCTGGTTTGTTGATAAGCAATTTTGACTGTCTTAGGGCACAACTAGGCTCTCCTTCCTTCAGAGAACTTGTAGCCTCATGTCTTAGCTTTCCGACGAGACTAATCTCGCTTGAAATGAAGTTCTATAATTCTAGATATAGTTAAAAATATGAAGAGAGGTCGGACAGTAACAGTTTAATGTCAAGACAGTAAATGTTGGACAATAACAGTCCAATGTTCATTGATGAGCAATTTTGATTGTCTTAAGGGCACAACTAGGTTTTCCTTCCTTCAGAGAACCTGTAGCTTCGTGTCTTAACTTTCCAACGGGACCAATCTCGCTTGAAATGGAGTTCTATACTCTAGATGTGGTTAAAATTCTAAAAAGAGGTCGGACAGTAAAAGTTCGATGTCAAGACAGTAACAATTGGATAGTAACAGTCCAATGTTTATTGATGAGCAATTTTGACTTTCTTGGGGCACAACTAGGTTCTCCTTCTTTCATAGAACTTGTAGCCTCGTGTCTTAGCTTTCCAACGAGATCAATCTCGCTTGAAACAGAGTTCTATAACTCTAGATATAGTTAAAAATCTGAAGAGAGGTCGGATAGTAACAGTTCGATGTCAAAACAGTAACAGTTGGACAGTAACAGTCCAATGTTTGTTCTGAGAAATTTTAACTGTCTTGGGGGCAAAATTAGGTTCTCCTTCCTTCAAAAACTTGTAGCCTCGTGTCTTAGCTTTCAAACAAGACCAATTTTGCTTGAAGCAGAGTTCTACAACTCTAGATATAGTTAAAACTCTAAGGAGAGATCGGACAGTAATAGTCCAATGTCTAGATAGTAACAGTTGGATAGTAACAATCCAATGTCTAGACAATAATAGTTGGACAGTAACAGTTCAAATATAAAGAAAAGAATGATAACTATGGTTGGACAAAGAACAACAGTATTAATGGGTGTAATGAGAAAAACATAAAATATAAAGAAATGACTGAAAGAAAGACTTATTGGCTGTTGATATGGTTATTATAAAACATATCCTTGAGTGAGGAAAATTTATGAGATAAACTTATGATTTGCAGAAGGGATCACAGGCGTGGAGCAACACCAGCAGCAGGGGAGCACGAGTAGAGATTCTATTGCAGGTAGGTGAATCCCACCTATACTTTCTGATTAAATTTCATGATTTAATATGTTACCGATATGAAATGTGAATTACCGAATGTTGAATATTAGGTGAAAGGAGGAAAGTTTGCGTAATGATGTTGATATTTTGGATAATATTCTGAATGTATGTGTATTCAAGGTGAAAGGTTGTTGTGTGAATTGTCAAGTGATGAAATTATCGCTGACAAAGAAAATATGAGAAGTGTGATTTGGGGCGTGAACTAGCATACATTTAGTGTATGTTTGGATCCCGGGTAAGGGGATCACCATGTATTGGCTAGCATATATTTAGTGTATGTTAGGATCCCGAGTAAGGGATCAACCATGTATTGGCTAACATTTAGTGTATGTTAGGATCCCGGGTAAGGGGATCAACCATGTATTGGCTAGCATACATTTAATGTATGTTAGGATCCTAGAAAAGGGGATTACCATGTATTGGCTAGCATACATTTAATGTATGTTAAGATCCAGGGTAAGGGGATCGCCTTGCATCAAATCCTACAGGGTGATGATGATGATACCAGTGAAATTGGTATTGGTAATGTGTTAAGCAGAAATAATCATGATTGATCTTATAAAATCGAGAATGGAGGTTGATAATGAAAGAGGAAACGGTTTTTAGTAGTTGAACAAGAAAGAGATTCTAATGAAAACCAGAAGGGAGAAGTGAATAAAATATGAATGCATGTTGCCCTTTTTAAATTGTTAGATATTTGTGTTGTTATATTTATTGTGATATTCATGTTTTCAATAATATATTTTTTGTTTCAGGACCATCGCATGCATGACAGGATTAGATCCTAGCTTATGTTCACTTCTTGTAATCTAGGTTATAGGAAGTATACCCTTGTATTTTTGTAAACATGGAAATGTTTGTATAACTTAATTTGTATAATTAATGTTTAAACTTGATTAAATGAACTTAACTTTGTCGTTCATATAATCATGTTTCATGTATGCGTATTTATATTTTTATCCATCCATAATGATATATGTTATATAATGTATATCATAAATATAGGGTTGATATGTATGATTCATGGTGTTCTTATTAAGTCTACCGAAATTTCAACGGAGTCTTCCCTATACCAAAAGGTCCCAAGTTATTGACATTTAACCTGTTTACACTTCTAATAACCCGCATCTCCTAACCCAATCCCGACCCAATCATCCTAGGTCTCAATCCCACAAACATCATCATACATAGCAACCCTATATTTATGATATACATTATATAACAAATATCATTATGGATGGATAAAAATATAAATACGCATACATGAAACATGATTATATGAACGACAGAGTTAAGTTCATATATATATAGATTAATTACTCTGTTTTTTTGTTGACATGAGATTGTTGTTTTTATCCCGAAACGGGGGATGTTACATTTGGTATCAGAGCCCAGGTTGCTATTCCGGAGATAGGAATAATTATATAATTTTGAAATGTGTTTCAGAATGGTGAGAACAAGGCAAAGAGCCAGGACTGATCCATTTCCAGTTTGGGAAAGTGATCAGAGTTTTTGTACCTGCAACATCAGTGTACTCTGAAAGAGGTGAGTGAGTGAGACTTCGAGATGATTCATTGTCCCATCAGGAAGATGTATCAATGCCCGAGGCATCAGACAGACATGGGGGAGATAATATACCCCCACCAGTGACACCGGTAGCTAGGTCAAACACATTTTCGGATCCTGCTTTTATGGAACATGTAGTGAGAGCTGTAGCAGCGGAATGACAGCGAGAGCTTCTAGTACAGCTCCTAAATCAAGGGGAGTAGTCACCATAATGCAGTGGGTAAAGGGTATGAGATAGATGGGTTGTATAACTTACCGTGGCGAAGAGAATGCTGAGGTTGCTGGGCATTGGCTGAGGAAAGTGGAAAGAGTTATAAATCAGATGCAGGTGCCAAAGGAGCTACGGGTGGATTGCGTGACTCAGGTATTGATTGAAAGTGCTCACTCCTGGTGGGAGACCATTAGAGAAAGGAGATCAAGGGAGGTATTGAGATGGAGGGACTTTTGTGAAGAGTTTAAAGAGAGGTACTATTCTTGGGAGCATAGGAGGGAGAAAGAACAGGAGTTTTGAGATTTGAGGCAGGGAGATTTGACAGTTCTAGAGTATGAGAGGAGATTTCAAGACTTAGCAGCTTTTGCCTCCACTTACCTTTCCACAGGGTTGGAGAGGTTCCGTGATGGACTGAGGTAGGAACTGAGGATGATATTGATAACCATGCAGTTTCAGTCTGTGCGGGAATTGGTACAGGCTACTCAGGGTATGGAGAGGGTAATAAGGGATACCCCGAAGCTAGTGGTCGAGCAGAGTCAAGCAACTGGAGCTGAGAGGAGAGATTTTGAGTTTTTGACTAGAAGACCTCCTCTTCCAAAGAAAAGGAAGAGCAGGCAATCATCAGGACAATTCTAAAAAAGAGGTGGGAGTTTCACCCCAGAAGGTAGCTCGGAAGGATCTAGACAGGTCAGTGGAACAAAATCTTGAGGAGGACAGGCTAGACAGGGAGTCAAAACTACTGGAGGGTCTATAGAGCAGAAGGGACTAGTATATCCATTCTGTTAGAGGTGTAAGCAGCGACACCCTGGAGATTGCTCTACGATGCTGGGGAGATGTTATATTTGTAGAGGAGAGGGGCATCGATGGGGAGAGTGCCCGCATGTAGACAGAGGCTGTTACTATTATGGGGACATGAGTCACATGAAGAAGGATTGTCCTCGTAGAACTACTGAGGGAGCCCATAGTTAGAGGATTGAGGTCCAGAGCCAGCAGCAATCAGTTACAGTCGATTGTTCTATCAGGCCTACCTAGTCAGGGACGAGTGCTACTCGTGGGAGGCCCAGAAATCAGGAGGGAAGGACTCAGGGTCGGGTATATCACATGACCTACGAGGACGTGAGAGTTGTACCTGATGTGGTGGCAGGTACTTTACAATTAGATACAATGCAAGTTTATGCTTTAATTAATCCTGGAGCTAGTCATTCCTTTGTATCTTATAGAATTGTGAATAACTTGCATATGTTATCTAGCAACTTGGGTGTAGGAGTGACGGTTGTACACCTCTGGAAGAAAATATACATATTGATGATATTTATAGAGGGGTAAAACTATATATTAGAGGGTTAGAATTGAGGGTAGATCTTATGCTTAGAGCTATATGATTTTGACTTGATTCTAGGCATGGATTGGTTAAGTAAACATAAGGCACAAGTAGATTGTTTCACCAAGACGGTGACAATCCAAGGAATAGGTGATAAAAGAGTAGTGTTTAAAAGGGAAAGAAAAGTAATTCCAAGTTGTGTAATCTCAGTCTTGGTGGCTAGAAAGTTACTAAAGAAGGGTTGTTCTTCTTGGTTAACCCATGTAAGAGAACTACAAAAAGGTAGCATGGGTTTGGCTAGTATTCCTGTTGTGAGGGAGTTTCAAGATGTATTCCTAGAAGAGTTGCCTGGATTACCTCCAGTTAGAGAAATTAAAGTTTCCATAGAAACTATTCCATGAATTTCTCTTATACCCCAGTCTCCTTATAGAATGGCACCTATGGAATTGGTTGAACTAAAGGTCCAGCTTCAGGAATTATTAGATAAAGGCTTCATCCAGCCTAGTAACTTGCCCTAGGGAGCTCCGATATTGTTTGTAAGGAAGAAGGATGGCACACTTCGTTTGTGTATTGATTATCATCAATTGAATAAAGTCACAATGAAGAACAAGTACCCACTCCCACAAATAGATGATTTGTTTGATTAGTTGAAGGGTGCTAGGGTTTTCTCTAAGATAGATTTGAGATCTAGATACCACCAGTTGAGAATTAAGGAACAAGACATATAAAATACTACATTCTGAACCCATTATGGGCATTATGAATTTTTGGTGATGCCTTTCGGGTTAACCAATGCTGCGACCATGTTTATGGACTTGATGAATCGGGTGTTTCGACCTTACTTGGACCAATATATGATGGTATTTATTGATGATATCTTGGTGTATTCAAACTCTTACTTGGAGCATGAACAACATCTAAAGGTTGTGCTACAGACTTTAAGGGAGAATCAATTATATGCAAAGCTGGATAAGTGTGAGTTCTGGCTCAAAGAAGTAGTATTTTTGGGCCATGTAATATCTGCAGAAGGAATATTTGTGGATCCAATGAAGGTTGAGGTCGTGTTAAAATGCAAAAGGCTTACCAACGTGATAGAAATCCAGAGTTTCTTAGGTCTTGCTAGGTATTATTGGAGGTTTATTGAGGGGTTCTCCACCATAGCATCACCTTTAACTAAGCTGACCCGTAAGGAAGTCAGGTTTGTTTGGTCAGAAGAGTGTGAAGCAAGCTTTCGAAAACTAAAGGAGAGGCTCACTTCTGCTCATGTGCTGGCCCTTCCATCAAGGACAGAAGGGTTTGTGGTATATAGTGATGCCTCAAAAAGGGGTCTGGGATGTGTATTGATGCAACACAAGCGTGTGATTGCTTACGCAACAAGACAGCTAAAGTTGTATGAGGTGAATTACTCAGTTCATGACCTAGAACTTGTAGCGGTGGTGTTTGCCTTAAGAGTATGGAGGCATTATTTGTATGAGTCACAAGTTTATATTTTTACAGACCATAAAAGTTTGAAGTATTTGATGTCATAGAAGGAGTTGAACATCCAACAAAGAAAATGGGTAGAGTTAATAAAAGATTATGCTTATGTGATTGAATACCATCCTGATAAGGCTAATGTAGTAGCCAATGCCTTGAGTAGGAAGGGAAAAATAGTGATGAATGATATGGTGATTAAGGAACAGGGAAGTATAACGGAAATGAAGAAAATGGGTTTGTGCCTAAGTGTAGGGCCCGAGGGATCACTGTTCGCTCAGTTAAAGATCTGATCTGTTCTTCGAGACAAGGTCTTGGTGGCTCAACAGGCAGATGGGAAAGTAAAAGAGATCAAGGAGAGGGTAAACAAGGGTATAGAGACATCATTTCAAATGTTATCTGATGGGCTAATAGCTATGGGTAGGCGAATTTATTTACCTAAGGATAAGACTTTGAAAGATGAAGTATTAAGAGAAGCTCATGAATCTCGATTTGCTACTCATCCTGGGAGTATAAAGATGTATAGGGATTTAAGGGAATACTACTAGTGGCCAAATATGAAGAGGGAAATAGCAGAATTTATGTCAAACTGTGGGATCTGTCAACAAGTAAAGATAGAACACTAGAGACCTGCAGGGGAATTACAAACATTATCAATTCCAAAATGGAAATGGGAGGATATTTCTATGGATTTTGTGACAGGATTACCCAGGGGAAAAAAGGGAATGATGCCATATGGGTGGTCGTGGATCGACTAACAAAATCTGCTTTGTTTTTTCCTATGAAGATGACTGATTCAGTGGATAAGCTGGTAAAATTGTATGTAGATGAAGTAATCAGACTTCATGGGGTACCAGTTTCAATCATATCGGATCGGGATCCAAGGTTCACATCGAGATTGTGGCCTAGCTTACAACAGGTAATGGGGACAAGGTTGAATCTAAGCACGACATTTCATCTTCAGACGGATGGTTAATCTGAAGTGACCATCAAACTCTAGAGGATCTCTAGGGAATTGGAAGGATCTCCTGCAATTGGTGGAGTTTACTTATAATAACAGTCATCAAACTATTATTGGTATGGCTCCATATGAAGCATTGTATGGGAGGAAATGTCGTACTCCGATTTGTTGAGAGGAAGTAAGAGAAAGGAAGCTTTTAGGACCTGAAATGGTGCAACTGACAACTAACAAGGTAAGGGTGATCAGAAAAAGGATGAAGGAAGCCCAAGATAGACAAAAAAGTTATGCAGATAGCCAAAGAAGGCCTTTGGAATTCCAAGTGAGGGATAAGGTATTTTTAAAGGTGGCACCTTGGAAATGCATCATTTGATTTGGAGTAAAAGGGAAATTAGCCCCGAGATATATTGGCCCTTTTAAGATTAAGGAAAGAATCGGGCCAGTTGCTTGTTGATTAGAGTTGCCTGTATATTTGGATAAGATTCACAATGTGTTCCATGTGTCATTGCCGCGAAAGGCCAAGATATACCCCCCACGGGTATTGCCACAAGTTCCTATGAAGATTAAAGGGGATCTAACCATAGAAGCTAATCCCGTCAAGATCTTGGATCGAGATGAGAAGGTGTTGAGCAATAAGAGAGTTCCATTGGTGAGAGTATTGTGGAGAAGCTCTCGAATAGAGGAAGAAACATGGGAAAGAGAATCTGAGATGAAGGAGAAGTTTGCGCACTTATTCTCTGACATAAGTACATAACTTGAATTTCGAGGAAATTTTTATTAAGAGGGGAGAATGTAAATCCCGGGAAAAATCAAGGCTGGATTAAATTAAAGAAAATAAACTAAGCTAAAAGTTGTGGGGTGAAATTATAAGAAAATAAAAGAGGTATAATTTAATTATAAGAAGAAAAAAAGGTGGGGGAAAAATAATACATTTAAAGAAAATGGGGCCTAAATGCAAATAAGAATAATTATAGAGCATAAATACTTCTCTTCTCACCAAAAATCTGCAGCAACCGTAAGGAAAGAAAAGAGGGAGTTTTTGTATTCATTTTTGCAAATAAAGAGAGAAACACCAAAATCTCAAGAACTCATCCAAGATTAAGGGTTATAAGTAGAATAAACACTTGTGGGAAAGGGATTAACAAGAAAATTTAAACAAGAAGAGGGGAGGATCGGCTGTCATTAGAAAGAAAAGGAGGGAGTTGAAGATCGAAACCTTGACTCCTACCGGGTAAGGTGTTCTAAACATGGTCTTATGAGTCGTTTCAAAGTTGATTATGAATTGATGCCTGGATGTTGAATTATAGATTAGGATTCTTAGACTTGAATGGAGGAAAAAGTATTAGTTGCTAAAATTAAATAACTTCATGTGTTGTGTGTAAATTAAAAGGTTGATGAATCTGGACATTTGCATCTCTTGACTTTCAGATAGATTTCGGGTAGGAGGATGAAGGAATTAGGATCAGATTCCTCATAGAAATTGTAGTTTTGGATGTTGACTAACTAAGAAAATTGGTCTTGCTTAATTTGGAGTTATAGAACTCCAGTTATGGGTCACCAACCGAGACTGAGTCATGACAGACCATGTAGGGCAGTAGGTCTAGTTTGTTGATTAGCACTTTTGATTGTCTTGGAGGTAGAACTAGGTTCTCCTTCTTTCAAAGAACTTGTAGCCTCATGTCTTAGATTTCCAACGAGACCAATCTCGCTTGAAACGGAGTTCTATAACTCTAAATATAGTTAAAAATATAAAGTGAGGTCGGACATTAACAGTTCGATGTCAAGACAGTAACAATTGGACAGTAACAGTCAAATGTTTGTTGAAGAGAAATTTTGACTATCTTGAGGGGCAGAACTAGGTTCTCCTTCCTTCAAATAACTTGTAGCCTCGTGTCTTAGCTTTCCAACGAGACCAATCTCACTTGAAGCAGAGTTCTATAACTCTAGATATAGTTAAAAATCTGAAAAGAGGTTGGATATTAACAGTTCGATGTCAAGACAATAACAGTCCAATTCATTGATGAGCAAATTTGATTGTCTTAGGGGCAGAACTGGGTTCTCCTTCATTCAGAGAACTTGTAGCCTCGTGTCTTAGCTTTCCAACGAGACCAATCTCACTTGAAACAGAGTTCTATAACTCTAGATATAGTTACAAATATGAGGAGAGGTCAGACAGTAACAGTCCAATGTCTAAACAGTAACAGTCTAATGTCTAGACAGTAACAGTTGGACAGTAACAATCCAATGTCTAGACAGTAACAGTTGGACAGTAACCGTTCGAGATTTAAACAGTAACAGTTCAAATATAAAGAAAAGAATGAAAGAAAAACTTATTGGTTGTTGATATGGTTATTATAAAACATATCCTTGAGTGAGAAAAATTTATTAGATAAACTTGTGATTTGCAGGAGGGACCACAGGCGTGGTGTAACAGTAGCAACAGGGGAGCACAAGTAGAGCTTCCATTGGAGGTAGGTGAATCGCACCTATGTTATCTAGTTAAATTTCATGATTTAATATGTTACCGATATGAAATGTGAATTACCGAATGTTGAATATTAGGTGAAAGGAGGAAAGTTTTCGTAATGATGTTGATATTTTGGATAATATTCTAAATGTATGTGTATTAAAGGTGAAAGGTTGTTGTGTGAATTGTCAAGTGATGAAATTATCGCTGACAAAGAAAATATGAGAAGTGTGATTTGGGGCGTGAACTAACATACATTTAGTGTATATTTGGATCTCGGGTAAAGGGATCACCATGTATTGGCTAGCATACATTTGGTGTATGTTAGGATCCCGGATAAGGGAATCACTATGTATTGGCTAGCATACATACATTAAGTGTATGTTAGGATCCTGGGTAAGGGGATCAACCATGTATTGGCTAACATATATTTAATGTATGTTAAGATCCCGAGTAAGGGGATCACCATGGGCTAGCATACATTTATGTATATTAGGATCCCG
>Ga0325402_1003395_pt1 | contig 14357 bp, 15 predicted proteins | sample PopdelMetagenome_22_FD_207212 | JGI IMG/M metagenome (GOLD analysis project Ga0325402, IMG submission 207212) | Populus deltoides microbial communities from Bellville, Georgia, United States - Xylem-PdKOR-R3 | ecosystem: Host-associated > Plants > Phyllosphere > Stem > Wood/Secondary xylem... | reverse complement strand
TATGTTGCTTGGCATGATGCTATGTGTGATGAGATCAAGGCTTTACGATCCAATCACACTTGGTCCCTAGTGCCCTTTCATCCTTCGATGAATGTTGTGGGAAGCCGATGGGTATATCGCATCAAACGTCGTGTTGATGGTAGCATTGACCGTTATAAAGCCCGTTTCGTTGCTAGAGGCTTTACTCAACAGGAAGGCATTGATTATTCTGAAACTTTCAGCCCAGTTATTAAACAGGCCACCGTTAGATTAGTCTTTTCAATTGCAGTTTCCCGAAATTGGAAGATTCATCAGCTTGATATTCATAATGCTTTTCTCAATGGTGTTCTTACTGAAGAGGTTTACATGAAACAACCTCCAGGTTTTGTTGACCCTACTTTTCCATCTCGTGTGTGCAGACTGCACAAGTCACTATATGGTTTAAAACAGGCACCAAGGGCATGGTACACTCGTCTGAGTGATTTTTTACTCTTTATTGGTTTCATTGCCTCCAAGATTGACACCTCCCTGTTTATCTTATCTGATGGCACTAATATCTTTTATCTCCTCGTCTATGTTGATGATATTCTGCTTACAGGCAACAACTCTGCCATGCTTCATCACCTAGTCCAGTTACTAAGTTCTGAATTCAAGCTTCGTGACTTAGGTGATGTTCACTACTTTCTCGGTATTGAAGTTCAGTCTACAAGTATGGGTCTGATGTTGCGCCACCACAAATATACTCTTGACATCCTCACTCGGGCTGGTATGACTACTTGCAAACCCGTTGATACTCCAGTTTCTCCTTCTAAACTTGCTATACAGCCGAATCATCCATTTTCTGATCCCATATGATTTCGTCAAATTATAGGTGCTCTTCAGTATCTTACATTCACTCGTCCAGATATCTGCTTTGCTGTTAACAGAGTCTGTCAATACATGCATGCTCCTATAGATTCTCATTGGGTTGCTGTTAAACGCATACTCCGCTACCTCAAAGGAACGATATCCTATGGTTTTCATATCACTCGAGGTACCTCTTTTGCTCTTCATGGTTTTACAGATGCCGATTGGGCTGGGAGTATTGATGATCGCAAGTCTACGGGTAGCTATCTTGTTTTCTTTGGTCAGACATCGATTTCATGGAAATCCGGCAAGCAACGTACAGTTGCCCGCCCCTCCACTGAGGCTGAGTATAAAGCCTTAGCAGATGGTACTGCTGAGGTCATCTGGCTTCAATATTTGTTAACAGATCTACAGGTTCCCTCCGTCTCTGCTCCTACTATTTGGTGTGATAATCTTGGTGCGACTTATCTCTTGGCGAATCCTATCTTTCATGCTCGTACTAAGCATGTTGAGGTAGATTATCATTTTGTCCGTGACTGGGTTGCGAAGAAGGAAATTCAGATTCGCTTTATCCCCTTTTGAGATCAACTTGCTGATGTTTTTACCAAACCACTTTCCGCTGCGTCCTTTACTGCTTTCAGGTTCAAGCTTCGGGTCGATCCTCTACCCTCAGCTTGAGGGGGCATATTATAGAATGTATAGCATGTATATCTCTGAATAGGAAATTAATGTAGGATTATTCCAATGTTGTAATCCCTACGGTTACTGTTGTATTCTGCCCTACATATATAAATAGGAAAGGTTGGCTAACGCCAACCTAAGTCATTCTGTTATTCTCAACTTTGTTTGATCTTCTTTGCATTTTTCCTGTCAGCATAAATTCTATGGATTGGGTGGAAAGAAAGAGAAAGACAAGGGATCTCTATTAGCTGGTAAACTCAAGATTTTTATAGCATGAAACACAACGGAATGGGGCGATAGGAATAGTTAGATTTTGATGGTGTGAATACTTACTAGTTTTCTTCGGCTTCTTTTTCCAAACATACAAGACCAAGCATAGGCCAATAAACAGAATTCCTGTGGACAACACAGTGGTTACTACGATCCTTTTCTTCACTTTAGATTTGGTATTAACCCTTGCAGAGCCACCGTTATCTATAACATGGTACAGAAAAACTGGTGTTAAAAAGAGGAAATGCCCATTGTATTTGTTTGGTTAGTTATTATGGCTGGTGTTTGTGTGTGTGTGTGTGTTTTTCCCTGAAAATTTCAAGTACTTTCATGCCAAATAACATGTTATGCTATCAACACAAGCATATATACAAGGTACTCTCAAGGATCATGTCATATGAATATATATAAAGATAACTTTCTTCTCATGAATTTGATTTCTAGTTATCTGAAAGATAATTAGAATATATATTTGAAAAAAAAAACCATTTAGATATTAAGCAAAGAAAAGTATTAACTCTATGATGCTTAAGGGTCTTAATCAGGTTTCTTTTAGCCGTATTTTAAGAGAAGGAAACTTGGTTGCTGACGATAGCCTCGCAAGGAAAGGTTTAGATACGCTCACAGACTATATATCTTACTGGTTTTCCTTTTGAAAATATTGCAAATTTTAATTAAAAAAAAACAAGAGTGACTTTTCTAGTTGAGGATAAATTCATACCTAGTTCTGATGCATCCATCCGTATAAAAATGTCTTGCTCATTTTGAAGGAAAGTTCTCGTATCAATCAAATCATTGAACCAAAGCAAGCAACCACTTCCTCCATCCTGATGTCCAGGTTTGTATACGCAGTACAGCTGCAGTTCTTCAAGCATGTGTTCTTGCACTCCTCCAGGTCCATGCTCCCGTTGAACCATGATTTTCTTGTCTCCGGCATCTTCACACCCGAGAGCTTCCGAAACCCATCTCTGGAACAATTTAGTGCAGTCTTTCTAACGCAACCACTTGACCAATCTGTCTTGTCCCAGTCTCTAGGAACTTTTGGTACAAATTCTTTCAAGCAGTTACACACCGGAGAGTTGTTAATGCTACAGATACCATTTGCGCTACAGAGTGCATAAGTTTCACAATTATCTGTATTTGCTGTTTCATAAAGAAGCCAACTTTGAGTTTGCTCGATCCAGAGGATGTGCTGGATATCACCACTCTGAGGTAAGACGACCCTCCAATGCCTTGAGCTATTATGAAGTTGCTCTGTGTAATATATCTCCTTGTCATTGTTGCTACCCAATTTTTGACCCATATTTTGATAAATTTTTAGAAAAATTCAAAAATAGCAAAAAACATTGAAAATAAAAAAAAATACATTTTTAAATATATTTGCATCGTTTTTAGCATTTTCAGCATCATCTCAAAAGAATTTAAATTTTCAAAGATATTTGGAACGCGTTCAACTTTTAAAGCGTTATTTTTAAAAATCATTGATTTTTCTCATTGAGTCAATGTTGATATTGCTCGTTTTCAAAAAATACAAAAAAATAAGAAAAGTCAACCGGCGAAGCACCGCAGCACCGACTCGCAGCCATCACAGGCCGCTACCACCGACAGGGGTGAAGACCAGCCAGCAGCACACCCACAGAGCCATCAGCGCCGTCCACACTGTTAGCCAGCAGTGCCGCCACAGATCCACCGTCGCCCTCTGCACACTGCAGCACCGCCCGATCTGCCACCCGAAACAGAGGAGAAGAAGACAAACCCATAACAAACCGACCCGCAGTGAAGAAGATCCGAAGAAGGAGAAGGCAGAGAAACGGGGCAGATCTAAAAAGAAAAAACCGAAGCAGATTTAAAAAACAAAGGAAATAAAAACTAAAATCAACTGGTTGTTGCGTTTTTTGTTGTTGCTGCAGGCCACCGCCAGCGCAGGGAGACAGAGAAGAGGAAGAGGGTCCCGATCCACCGGTTTCTGCCACCTTCATCGGCGGCGGCGCGTGAATCCAACGCGCCGCCACTGTTCCAGTGGTTCCAGAAGGCTTCCTAACACTATTCCGGGATGTTTTGAGTCTGTTTTCTAGTTTTAACAGTGTTTAATGTATGTTTTTTTTGTTTAGTTTTGATTTTGTACAATTTTGTAGTGTTGATGTAACAAAAAAAAAAAAAGAAATATAGTGATAGTGTATGTGTGTATTTGTATTTGTTTTATGGATGTTTCTTTTTATTTATGATAGAATTGCAAAGAATAAAGAAGAATTTAATATTTTGATTTGCTCACGGTTAAGAATTATGAATTTACACGTAAGTCGTATTTCCAATATCCGATGAAAAGACAATTATTAAAACTTCTTTAATACATCAAAGCCACGAAGCAGCTTACCTCAGGTAGGGTGCGTTAGGGGTGCTAATACCTTCCCTAACCACAACCAGTCCCTTACCCGCGAATCTCTAACAAGACCAGTACAACCAGTTTCCTAGTAGCCTTCAATAAATTACTAGGTTGTGACTCCAAAGAACCAATCAAATCAAGCATAACGAAAGAAAAAAATCGCCAGCCGATGCCGCATGGATTCTGACGTGCGACAAAATGGCGACTCCACTGGGGAAGGTACTGTTTCTGACAATATTGGACTAAGCTTTGTGTATTTGATGTGTTTAAGTTCTTGCATTTTTGTCTTGTTTTATTTTTGTTTTATCCATGCATTTTTAGAATTATTTCATGCATCACTTGTATTTATTTTTGAAAGCACACACAAGCTTCTAAGTTAGGTGGTGAATTAGCGGTCTGCCCTATGATTATTGGTCAGGGTTCAGATGCGTGAAAAACCAACTCATATCTGAGTGCCTGCTTGGTAATGGTGGGTATACGTGCCTTAACTATTCCTTGCAACGCCCCCATACTGTCTTTACGAAGAACGTCACTAGCAGATATGAGACCCTGTTGAGACCAGATAGAAAACCTACCCATGTTCACATAATGAATAGAATCTGTCATTAGGTTGTATCTGCTATTGTTATTTGCATAAGGGCAAACCCTTCTTGAAGCATCTTGAACTCAAGACTTGTGGGTGACACAATGGCCGTCACTCAGAAAATTTTCATTATAGAGTTTGGGCAAAAATCACGATTCTTGTTCCATCATACAAGAGTTACGACCATATTGTCACCCCTCGAAGGGTGAGTTCATCATATAGATTACATGTTCATACATTTTTTATGCATGCACCGGGATGAAAAGTTGGTTCCCTTACTCGAGGTCTACTATACTAGACTGAAAAAAGATGGAGAATGAAGAAAGGGGTTGGTGAGAGACCGTTTGTCAAAAGGAAATCGAGAGCATCAAAATGTGAAGTAGCTCAACTCGATCTGCTTAAACAAGTGCCAAACTTCAAGAGTGGAAAGGGAATGTCTGCACAGTCTCCTGAGGAGGCATTGTCTGTCCATGTCCTGCATAAGGAAAACATCATTGGCTTCTCTCCTCAGCACTCCACCAGTATAGGCCATGAACACTGAAGTGGCACCACCTCTCCTTCATTTCAATTATGAACAGCAATAACGCCTTCAATCATCAATGAAAGATAATCTCCTTTCTGGTTCAACTGCACTATTAGTTGTTCACCGCCTTCACGTCCTGCAATAGCACCCAATAACTGCTAGCTTTTGTATCTGACTTTCTTTGAAGTCACCGAACTCCATTCCAGTCAAGCAACACTGGATGTTGGTATAAAAAACATGACTTTACATTGAACTTCAACGTAGCTAAGCTCTCTCAACGTAGATCTATTTATGGATCTGCCAATGGGGAATTCAAGAAGGAATGCAGTGGTTTCAAATCATCTACAATTTTCTCCTACCAGTGTCAGCATGAAAAACGCAGAAGTAGAGAGAAGAGACATGACTAGATTGAAAAACACGAAGAAGACTGAAACTACAATAGAGCAGAACTCCCTTTATTGGTGCCATGGATTCTAGAATAATGATGAGAGATGAATTGAAAGATGACACTCAAGGTGAGAAAACTTGGATGTATGGTTCAATTAGGGCTTGTTGTTAGCATCATCATACCTCTGCCACTCGACTTTGTGTACCAGCATCTGCCAGATTCTAGATTTGTTGCCTCAACTCCGTTAAATCACATGCAACCATTATTTTCTAGGTGGTATAATCCAGACGAGATGTGAATATCATTGTGGGTTCCTCAGCCAGTTCAATTGAACAGTTGCAAGAATTTCAAGAATTGAGACCGAATGATGGTGAGCAAGAAGCGAGTTGAGTTTGTGAAAGATGATGTCATTGGCCATATTGTCCAAAGAACATCCTCAGATTGATAAAAGGTTGAAAATGCTTGGCAAAGCACAAATATTGCCAGAAAAGCTGATCTAAGAATGGTGCTGAATTGTCAATCATTTCATTGTGGATTGTTGTCATTGTGCATTTTGTTTTGGGGTCACATCTCATCCTTGAACGAAACATGTCTTTCCTTTGTCTTTTTGTTGTTTTGAAATCAAGAGATGCTTCTTTCAAAATGTATGTTGACAAAATATTTTGATCAAACTCCAACATACAAAATTAAAGTTAGTCAATCCTAAAAGATTAAAAGTATTTTGATTGCAGAAATGACTCGATATTTGTTAAAATGGCAAGATAAACAATATGAGGTGACCAAACAGATTTTGAGCTCACACATGAAATTGAACCACCCATAATATAGACATGTAGTGGATTCGGTAGTTATGGACTCGCGAATCATGATTCTTACAAGTCCAAATCATTACACTGGATGAGGTCAAAATTTATCGGTTCTAACTGACCTTGCTTGAAATGAGAAAAGGCCATCTTTGTTCATCCCTTCACTTTCTAAAGATATATATCCCTTTTAATCCCCATTTGAGCCTGATAGAATATTTCTTTTCAAAAGAAACCCTGACTGGGATCACACCCCACACTAGGGGCAAATAAGAGATTTTTGTTAGTAAAGATGAAGACAATGTTAGAATGAATAGATAAGGGGAAGGCTAAGAACAAAAGTCCAACAATTAAGAGAGGGCTAAAAGAAAGGATGCATAGACTAAAGGCATGTGATAAAACTTTGAGGAAGACAATGGAAAAAAAAAATAAAAAAAAAACGAAGGAAAAGAGTGAAAATTGCCAACACTTAAAGGCAAGTCAAAGATTAAGGAAGGAGAACGCCTATCAAGTCTAGAAAGAGGAAAAGAGGTTTCAATTCAGAAAAGACACAGCATACACCAAAGTTCAATACCAGAAAAAATATGGAGTTACAAACATTGTCTTTTGGTACCAATGATTAGACTGGCTATTCATCAAAGAAAATGTTGGATTTGCATTATGATCTATGGTAAAAGAATGCTTATATTTAAAGTTAACATAGCTATATGTCGTTTCCTCTACAAAGACAACAAGAGAAGAAAAGTTAATGAATAGTTGATGTTGATTCTAGGTCCCTGAAACCCTCAAACACCTTTTGAGCATGTGAATTCCCTTTCTTTCATAACCATGAACCATAGCCTGCATTACGTGCTTTTAAAAGCCCTTTTTGATCAAGTAAGCAATCTGAACCGATAAATGGCGCTCTCAAAATTGGAAGAGCTTTTCTATAAGGGTCATGACTTCATGAATTAAGCTACTGGTTATTATGCATGTTGATAAAATAAATGCTAAGAAAAAAAAACAACCTTTCTTGATAAAGCCTAATCATCTTGTTTTTGAAATTCACAAAAATGTCACCTCATCACAGACCATCAAAAGATATACCCAAAATTAGAGTTTGAAGTGGACACAATGAACCATGGGAAAGGCCATTTTAATCTTACAATGGGTCGATTTCTGTTTTCAAAATTCAAGACAATCAAAGGATTACATTGAATGACGTGTGTTGGGTCTTTGACCAAAAAGCTTGATTTTTAAAAGATCTTTTTCAAAACTGATATCTCTCTGATTTCATTTCAACAATTGGACTTGAATAGACATGACCTTTGAAGTATGAGATTTGATTCCAAAACAAGAAAGATTGTTGAACAAAGAAGAACAAATTAAATTTGCAAAATCCTCGACAGAAATGACATAAACTCTTCTCAACACTCCCTGAAAAGTTAAGACAATTTGGGGCAATACAGTGGATCCCAAGAAGGAAAACAAGCAGTATTTAGATTAGTTGGGGGGCAAAGAAAGATGATTAAATGAAGAATCGGTGAACAGAGGACAATATGGTTCAAAGAAAGATAATCAATGAAAGAGCACATTCAGATCACATCGGGGGCAATATTGTTCAAAAACATTCCATGATCTAGTGAACTCCACCAACAATTGAAAAAAAACACTAAAATTGAGGGACAACCCCGTATCTTCATCTTGGGGTTACCCTTTGAAACATGGCTATGACAGATGTTATCGCATAGTTGCATTGGAATGAATGTCAGAAAGATGCACACCACCAAGACTGACTGTGGGACCATCTGTTTTGGAGCTCAAAGAAGCATTTCATCGCATGAATATGGGTGATAAAATGAACATCATTGATGATGCCACTGCATTTCTTTTCACAATCTGATTCGACAAAATGAGAGAAATCCATGGAGAAGAACATTGAGCTTACAACGATAAGCCTTGTACTGCAAGCTATGAGATGCATGTCTGGATGACTAGATATTTTGCAAGAAGACTGGTGATAACATATACTTGAAGAGCATTGTTTCAACTTGAGGCAAGTTCAGGACTGATTGACAATTTTGATGGGTGTTGGCACGATGCGCACAATCAATGAGAGAACAATTCTCAAGGTAATCCAGAAAATGAATGATCGGTTAAGCTCATTCATAATGAATCGAGCAACACCACACTTTGGGGCACAGTCATACTTGATAAAAAATAAGAGGAGTAATCATCATAGACAGCTTACGATAGGCATGACACTTACAGTTGAGTGGATGGCTAGCACACGGATAAGCCGATAAATCAGAAGGACAAAGAAGGCTTTGGAATGCAAACAAAGGCACTTTATGACGATGGAACATCAAAGAAGGGGGAACTATATTCCAAATCAGGTAAGAATGCATGCATGTCATCTAACCTCAAAACATTGCACAATTGTTTTAGAATTGTTACAGGAAAAATCCTCAATGAGGTCCAGCAAGATTGTGGAAAAAGAAAGAAGCATTGCATTAATGATAACAAAGAATCAGTTTTGATTATGGAATAAGAAGAAGATGAGTTGAACCCTACCATTAGGAAAATCTCAAAGAAATGGAAAGATCAACCTTGCAATCAAGAAGCATTAAGTTTTCAAACCTTGCGATTGAGAATTATCAAGAAGCACCAAGTTTTCCAACCCTTCTTCTATCATCCCTTTAGGACTTCGCTAGGTAAGTCCCATTTTTCACACTTCTCACATCACATCTTTCATTTAGGTAGGTCACCCATAACAATGAGACCACTTAATATTTTTTCTATCTTCCACCTGGGTAGGTTACCCATTACAATGAGACCACACTTCATATTCTTTCCACCTGGGTAGGTCACCCATTATAATAGACCACTTTTTACATATTTTTTTGTTTTGGTTTAATGAGGTCGCCAGATGGGATCTCATGTAGCTTTGGTAAAAGGAAATCGCCAGATGGGATTTCAGGTTGACCGAGCCACACATTTTTTAGTTCCAGTTTAATGAGGTCGCCAGATGGGATCTCAGGTGGCTTTGGTTAAAGGGAATCGCCGGATGGGATTTCAGGCTGACCGAGCTCCACATATTTTTTAGTTCCAGTTGAATGAGGTCGCCAGATGGGATCTCATATAGCTTTGGTTAAAGGGAATCGCCAGGTGGGATTTTAGGTTGACCGAGCTACGCACATTTTTTAGTTCCAGTTGAATGAGGTCGCTAGATGGGATCTTATGTTGGTTCTGGTTAAAGGGGATCATTGGATGGGATCTCAGGTTAGCCCAACCACACAGATGTTGGTTCTGGTTAAAGGGGATCGCCGGATGGGATCTCAGGTTAGCCCAACCATGCAGATTTTTGGTTCAAGGGGATCGCCAGATGGGATCTCAAGTTAACAGAAAAGGAAGAGAAGAAAAAAAGAGAGAGAGAAAGGAGAGAAAGAAAAAAAAAGGAAAAGAGAAAGAAATAGAAAAAGAAAAAAAAGAAGTAAGGTCTTTAGATGAGTGGATATTCGGCAAGTTAGGAAGACAAGAAGACAAGTTTTTCTTTACAAAGCATCCTATGCAAAACATTGAGGAGTTTTGCTTCATAAGCATTGTAAAGATGGGGCATCTGTTGCTACCCAATTTTTAACCCATGTTTTGATAAATTTTTAGAAAAATTCAAAAATAGCGAAAAACATTGAAATAAAAAAATACATTTTTAAATATATTTGAATCGTTTTTAGCATTTTCAGCATCATCTCAAAAGAATTTAAATTTTCAAAGATATTTGGAACGCGTTCAACTTTTAACGTGTTATTTTTAAAAATCATTGATTTTCCTCACTGAGTCGATGTTGATATTGCTCGTTTTCAAAAAATACAAAAAAATAAGAAAAATCAAAATTTACAAAAAAAAGAAGTTGAAGGACCAAGTTTGAAAACTTAGCAATATTTCTGCCTATAAATACTGGTCTTCAACACACACAAAGAGAAAAGGGGGTAATTTTACAAATTGAAGAAAAATACAAAAAAACCTAAACCTAAACTTATCTCTACCAACACAAACCAGCCGCCCCCCCTGGACTAACAAAAAAAAGCCGCTGTCCCCCGGGGTCCATGGTGGTTGTTTTCAGAACAGAGCCAAGGACCCCCTGACATTTCAGCTTTCCTCCGGTCATCTCTGCCAAAACAAACCAGAGCCACCCCATTCCCACAAATCTTCCCATCTCAACCGTTCCCCATCCTTTTTTCAGCCCGACAAGACACCAACCCTTTTTTCCTCACAGAACCCACAATGGGTCTTCCCCATTTCCTCTCATTTTCAGCCGACAGCACAGTAGCCTCATCTCTCCTCACCCAGCCGATCTCTCCCCTATCCTCCACTGGAGCTTCAGCAGCCAGCAACCTCTTCACCTCCTTCAACCAGCCTTGCAGAGCACCGCTAACAGATCTTCCCTCTTCAACCGGTGAAGCACCGCAGCACCGACTTGCAGCCATCACAGGCCGCTACCACCGACAGGGGTGAAGACCAGCCAGCAACACGCCCACAGAGCCATCAGCGCCATCCACACTGTCATCCAGCAGTGCTGCCACAGATCCACTGTCGCTCTCTGCACACTGCAGCGCCGCCCGATCTGCCACCCGAAACAGAGGAGAAGAAGACAAACCCATAACAAACCGACCCGCAGTGAAGAAGATCCGAAGAAGGAGAAGGCAGAGAAACGGGGCAGATCTAAAAAGAAAAAACCGAAGCAGATTTAAAAAACAAAGGAAATAAAAACTAAAATCAACTGGTTGTTGCGTTTTTTGTTGTTGCCACAGGTCACCGCCAGCGCAGGGAGACAGAGAAGAGGAAGAGGGTCCCGATCCACCGGTTTCTGCCACCTTCATCGGCGGCGGCGCGTGAATCCAACGCGCTGTCATTGTTCCAGTGGTTCCAGAAGGCTTCCTAACACTATTCCGGGATGTTTTGAGTCTGTTTTGTAGTTTTAACAGTGTTTAATGTATGTTTTTTTTGTTTAGTTTTGATTTTGTACAATTTTGTAGTGTTGATGTAACAAAAAAAAATGGAAAAGAAAAGAAAAGAAATATAGTGATAGTGTATGTGTGTATTTGTATTTGATTTATGGATGTTTCTTTTTATTTATGATAGAATTGCAAAGAATAAAGAAGAATTTAATATTTTGATTTGCTCACGATTAAGAATTATGAGCTTAGACATAAATCGTATTTCTAATATCTGATTAAAGACAATTATTAAAACTTCTTTAACACATCAAAGCCACGAAGCAGCTTACCTAAGGTAGGGTGCGTTAGGGGTGCTAATACCTTCCCTAACCACAACCAGTCCCTTACCCGCGAATCTCTAACAAGACCAGTACAACCGGTTTCCTAGTAGCCTTCAATAAATTACTAGGTGGCGACTCCAACAAACCAATCAAATCAAGCATAACGAAAGAAAAAAATCGTCAGCCGATGCCGCGCGGATTCTGATGTGTGACAATCATTATAAACAAATTCAAATATGTACACGGGATTTGGTTTTACTTGAGGCATGCCACTGAACTGCAAGCCATTACATGGCTCAGCTCGATGCTTCGGCTTCGAATCTTCCAATAGTAGTAACTCTGGATATCCTTCAGGAACAAGGATGCCTGTAATATTACCTCTGGAAGGATCATCAGGTGACTTCCATGATGTCACGTACCAGTCCATGCCAGTTTTGATATTCCGTCCTACCTTCATGCCCGGTATTAATGTGTTGCCTGGATAATCAAAACTCTGCCACAAGGAGTTCTCCATGTTATTATCACCCTCCTCTTTCACAACAAGGTTTCCTGTATCCAAAAGCTGCGCAACTGGATTCCTAGCCGGTGTTGATGTGTTGGAAGACCAAATGATGCTTCCACTCCAGTTTAGAAGAACAAGAAGTCCTTCGTTGGTAAGCCTTACAACTCCTAATGAATCGTTAAGTAGAGTTTCTCTGTTTGCAACCCAAACTGCTGTCTGGACAGATATTTTGCCATACCATATCCCCAAGTATCGACTTTTGGATTTCCCGGGGCTGAAAAATCCTAATTCATAGGTCCCGCCAGCTGAAACTATAGTGTCTCCATCTCTAATGATCTGAGCTGTGTTTATGGTGTCAGTAGGTGTGGCTATTCTTAGAATCAGAAATGAAATGTGATGCGGAATAATAAATAATAAAATTAAAGCAAGAACAGAAAGAAGCTTTAGAAGAGAAAGAAGCTGAAGAAGAGAAGAAAGGGATTGGAGATATACTGTAATGTTTTGAATATAAAGAGATAGGAAAAGGCTATAGAGCCCTTGAAGGCTTAAAAAGTGGGTATAATTAAATGAGACAAAAGCTTCTTTCTTTTCTAAACAGAAGCTTCAAACAGCTCAGAGTAGACAAAAGAGTTACGCAGATAAAAGAAGGCATGACTTAGAGTTTTCAGTGGGTGATTGTGTGTTCTTGAAAGTATCACCGACAAAATGATATTCAGGTTTGGGAAGAAGGGCAAGTTAAGTCCTCGATTCCTTGGACCGTATGAGATTCTGGAGAGAGTTGGGGTAGTTGCTTATAGGTTAGCATTACCACCAAACTTGTCTGTTATCCATCCGGTATTTTATGTTTCCATGCTAAGGAAGTATATGACAAATTCATCGCATGTGTTAGAAATTCATCCTGTTGAATTGAGAGATGATATGGTTTATGAGGTGCAACCGGAAGCTATAGTCGACCGACAAGTGAGGAAGCTTAGGTCGAAGGATATAGCTTCAGTGAAAATGAAATGGAAAGGTCTTTCACGTGAGGAAGCGACCTGGGAGCTCGAGGATAAGATGCGTGAAGAGTATCCTCATCTTTTCGATAATCTCGGTAAGTGATCAATCTTTTTTATTAAGTTTCGAGGACGAAACTTTTATAAGGTGGAGAGAGTGTAATGTTTTGAATATAAAGAGATAGGAAAAGGTTATAGAGCCCTTGGAGGCTTAAAGAGTGAGTATAATTAAATGAGGGGTATTGTAGTAATTATATAAAGAGATGATAAATATAAATAGAAGGAAGGAAAAAAAAAACAAGAAGAGACCTACAAAATTTTGAAGGGAGTGAAGGGAGAAATAAGAAGAAGAAGAGAAAAGAGGGAAAGATAAGGGAAATAAAAGGAGTTGAAGGAAAATAAGTTAAAAGGGTAAGATTTATGATTTAATGTGTATAATATATTTTCTTTAGCTTTAAATTTCGGTTTTGGATAAATGTTAGGGTTATGAAATTTGTGTTTTGAGTTTGATTGATGAGTTAATTTGGATGTTATAGGGTTAATTGTTGTGGGTATTTGATTATTGGTTGATTTTGAGAGATTGAATTGAAAGATGATGATTTTGAGTTATGATTTTGTTTGAATGGTGAATTTGTGTTAGAAATAAGGAAAGAACAGTGGGTTTTCTGTTGGAATTCTGGGTTGGAGGTTGAAGATGACAAAATTTTGGTTTGGTCCCTTAATTTTGAAAAGTTACAGTTCAGTCCCCAAACTTTGGAAAATTTATAGATTGGTCCCTGGAGCCTATTCCGAGATTCTGGATAGAATGAAATATGAATTATGGGCAGAATTACTGTATAGTTATGAAATTTTAACACTTTCAATTTAGTCCTTCAATTTGACAAAAATTACAATTTGATCCAAAAAATTTGGTAAAATTCCAGAATGGTCCCTGGAGTATAATGAGATATTCTGGACAGAATTAAGGATTAATTATGGTCAGAATTTCAGTATAGTAATGGATTTATGATAATTTCAGTTTGGTCCTTTAATTTGACAAAAGTTGCAATTTGACCCTTAAAAATATGATAAATTACAGATTAGTCCCCATATATAATATTAAATTTTGTAGATTGGTTTGATAAATAATTGAGGTTTATTTAGTGAATTA